>ERZ826220.66-NODE-66-length-129882-cov-19.555385_pt1 | contig 129882 bp, 106 predicted proteins | sample MGYA00519927_ERZ826220 | MGnify/ENA primary metagenome ERZ826220 (study PRJEB31778, sample SAMEA3449225) | human gut metagenome | biome: human gut; feature: human-associated habitat; material: faeces | place: United Kingdom | collected 2010/2012 ... | reverse complement strand
CCGACACAATGCGCAAGTGCCGGATAGGAACGGCAAAATTTTTTACACTTCTATTGCTTCTTTATCACACATCAATAAATTATCCGGGCGCGAAATCATTTATGCGTTTTTATGGACTCTTGTCATAACATCAGTGCCGCCGAGGACATTGAAATGCTTGATATGGACGAGCGGCTGAGACAGGTCGTTGTTCGCGGGCATCTTGTTGTCGATGCCGCCGAGCAGGCTCGCGCCGTCCGAGCACTCAACTCTGACATTCGCGGGCAGATAGATATCGACTCCGCCGAGAATCGAGGTGACGCTTATCGTTATCTCTTCGTTTATCTGCGCCTCGCTCAGGTCAACTTCAAGACCGCCGAGGATTGCGAAGCAATGAGCGCCGAGCAGGTTGCCGGTCGTGTTCTTATAAACGCCGCCCGAGCAGACCGCTGTATAAGTGGGCTTGCTCTCCTGCGAAATGGGTCCGCTGTTGTCATCGAGATGCTTTTTAAGCTTCTTTGTTTTGACAGTGCTGAATATCAGCCAGAAGCCGACCGTGACAAGCGCGATAGCGATAGCGAAATGGTTCATGCGCTCTGCGGGTACCCACTGGGGGTTGCACTTGATCAGCAGCCACACGCCGACCGCGAAAGCCGCGACATTGAGCAGGTCAAGACCCGAGGCTATCATGCTGCCGATAGCGGGGACAATAATGAACACAGTCCACCAGCCGCTCAGCTCGCTAATCTCCCAGAAGCCGAACGCCGAGCCGAGGAATATGATTCCCGCGGCAACGACCGCTATTCCGAAAAACATCTTACTCAGATTCTTTCTCATTTCCGTCTGCCTCCTCATTGTTCTGAGCGTCGGACTGCTCCGGCACTTCAGCAGGTTTGCTGTCATCACTCTGTGCACTGAGCGGATCAAGAGTGCCGCCGTGCATTATCGTCTCAAACTCCTCGCCGCTTATCTTCTCGCGCTCAATAAGCGCGCCTGCGACTGCGTGGAGCCTGTCGATATGCTCTTTAAGGATATCCTCGGTTCTGCCGTAAGCCGTGGTGATGATGCGGTTGATTTCCTCATCGATCTCTGCGGCGGTCTCCTCGGAATAGTTCTTCAGGTGAGAATAATCTCTGCCGAGGAACACTTCGTCGTTGCCCGAGCCGAAGGTTATCGGGCCGAGCTTCTCGCTCATGCCGTACTTCGTGACCATCTTGCGTGCGATATCCGTAGCGCGCTCGATATCGTTCGACGCGCCGGTCGAGACATCGCCAATTATCAGCGCTTCGGCAACTCTGCCGCCGAGCAGGCTGACAAGATTATCGAGCATCTCGTTCTTTGAATGATAGCTCTTATCCTCGGTCGGGAGATACATTGTGTATCCGCCCATCTGACCTCTCGGGACAATCGAGACCTGATGAACCGGGTCGTTATACTCGAGATAATAGGCGGAGACTGCGTGGCCTGCCTCGTGATAAGCAGTCAGGCGCTTCTCCTTGTCGGTCATCTTGTGGCTCTTCTTCTCGGTGCCCGCGACGACCTTTATCATCGCCTCTTCTATCTCGGTCATGGTGATGGCTTTTTTATCGCGGCGTGCGGCGAGAAGAGCCGCTTCGTTAAGCAGATTCTCGAGGTCTGCGCCGGTGAAGCCTATAGTTGTCTTTGCAATAGTCGAAAGATCGACATCGGGGCCGAGGGGCTTGCCCTTGGCGTGGACTTTAAGGATAGCCTCGCGTCCTTTGAGGTCAGGATAGCCGACTGTTACCTGGCGGTCAAATCTGCCGGGACGCAGAAGCGCGGGGTCGAGGATATCGGGGCGGTTAGTCGCCGCGATGATTATAACGCCCTCGTTTGCGCCGAAGCCGTCCATCTCGACGAGCAGCTGGTTCAAAGTCTGCTCGCGCTCGTCATGTCCGCCGCCCATGCCTGCGCCTCTGTGGCGTCCGACGGCGTCTATCTCATCGATAAAGATTATCGAAGGTGAATTTTTCTTTGCTTCATTGAAAAGGTCGCGCACACGGGAAGCGCCGACACCGACATACATCTCGACGAAATCCGAGCCGGAAATCGAGAAGAAAGGCACGTTAGCTTCGCCCGCGACAGCCCTTGCAAGCAATGTTTTACCTGTACCGGGAGGGCCGACGAGCAGAACGCCGCGCGGTATTCTCGCGCCGAGCTTGTTGAAATGTGAGGGATCCTTGAGGAAATCGACTATCTCGCTGAGTTCCTCTTTCTCTTCATCAGCACCCGCAACATCATCAAACGTCGTCTTGCGGCTCTCGTCCTTTGCACGCTTGACGCGCGCCTTGCCGAACGAAAGGGTGCGGTTATTCTCGTTGTTCATAGCGTTGTTCATCTTGCGGAACATATAGAACAGAAGTACGCCGAGAATGACGAGCATGAGAAGCGTCGGGACGATATTGAGAAGCAGTGCGCCGGTTGAGCCGGTCTCGTACTGCGCCTTTATCGGGGCGTCCGGATGCGCTCTGTTATATGCGATAACGCCGTTGTGTATGTCCTCCTGGAACATACTGACGTTCGGGACGGTGTAGGTATATACCTTGTTGTCGCCCTTGAGCTTGAATTCAAGCGCGCCGCTCGACATATTCAGATCGTATTCCGTGACCTTCTTGTCGTCAAAATACTGCACGACCTGATAATACTCAAGCTTTTCCTTCTTCTGCTGCCTTGCATAGAGGGAAACGCCGGAGATTATAAGGACGGGTATAAGAATATAAGGTATCCATGCCAGCGCTTTTCTTGCGCCGCTGTTGGTGTCTTTCTTGTTATTTTTCAAACGTCAAATCACTCCTATGACTGCCGAAGTTTTCTTGAATGAGCCGCTCTTACTTCTCATAGACCGAACGGCTGAGCACGCCGAGGAAAGGCACGTTGCGGTACTTCTCGGCATAGTCGAGACCGTAGCCGACAACGAACTCGTCGGGCACTTCCGTTCCCGCATAGTCCGCCTTGAGATCCTTTATCATGCGGCGCTCGGGTTTATCGAGGAAGGTGCATATCTTTATGCTCGCGGGTCTGCGCGCTCTGAGCATCTCGGATATGTAATGGAGGGTCTTGCCTGAATCGAGGATATCCTCGACCAGAAGCAGATCGTAGCCTTCTATAGGTCTGTCAAGGTCTTTGATTATCTTGACTTCGCCGGAGCTTTCGGTTCCCGAGCCGTAGCTCGAAACCGCCATAAAGTCTATCTCACAGGGTATCGTTATCGCTCTCATGAGATCCGCCATGAAAACGACCGAGCCTTTAAGGACGCTTACCATGAGCAGCTTTTTGTCCTTGTAGTCCTCGCTTATCTGCCTGCCGAGGCGGGAGACTATCTCATGTATCTGCTCTTCGCTGAGCAATACTCTCTCTATATCCTCTATCATTGCTTTTCCCTCCGTATTATAAGCACATTTTCAGTGTTTTTTCCGACGCGGCATCGTCTGTCCGCGCCGAATCCCTCAACCCACAGCACACCCGACTCGTCGCGCAGCACTGCGACATCGCAGCGGCTCTCCGGCGGGACATGTGCCTCATTGAAAAGTTTTTTCAGGCTTTTTGTGCATCCGCGCTTTGCAAGGGTCAGTTTATCGCCCGCGCGGCGGCTCCCGACTTGAACTTTTCCATTTATTCTATCACAATCAATGCAATAATCCAACATATCTTTGTGAATTTTTTGTGTATCAAAGAAAACTTTTTTGTTAACCCGACAAATTGAAACGCGCCCGTTATGGCATACGGAACCGTTTATGCACTCGGGTTCGACATCTTCGGACCACTCTTCGCTCATCTTTGCGGGAGTTTCAAAGCGAATAATATCGCCGTCCGAAACGGCAAAAATATCTGGCGACAGCTGAATTTTTCCGCCGCCTTGGAGAATATTTTCAACGACGTTTACAGTCTTGAAGTCCGCCGACTTCGGGCATACATTTTTAATAGCGCCGAGCAGAGCGCGGCGGCGTATCGCCGGATGAGCCGAAAGAAGGGCTTCGCATGAGAAACCGCCGTCCTTTTTGGCGGACGCCAGAAGCGACTTCGTTTCGCCCTCAAGAAAATCCTCATCAAGTGCTGCATTCTGAGAAAAATGCGAGGCGTTCTCTTCAAAAGCGGAGTTTATCTCCTTGAGCGCCGGGACTGCGATATGGCGAATTTTATTGCGGCTGTAATCGAGAGTCAGATTGGTGCTGTCCGTCACGAAATCGAGAGAATTTTCGCGGCAGAACGCTTCTATATCCTCTCTCGTGCAGAATATCAGCGGTCTTATAATATTCCCGCGAACGGGCGGTATGCCGCACAGACCTTTCAGCGACGAGCCACGTGCGAGATTGAAGAGCATCGTTTCGGCGTTGTCGCTCGCGGTATGGGCGGTTGCGATCTTCGCGTTTTTGTCTATCGATTCAAAAAACTCATAGCGCACTCTTCGCCCGCACTCTTCGCAGGTCTCCCCGCTCTGTTTTGCAAGTGCTGCAACATCGGCGTGAAGTACTTCAAAACGAAGAGAGTTCTTTTCGCAGAAGGAGCGCACATATTCCTCGTCGCGCCGCGCCTCCTCACCGCGCAGCCCGTGGTTGACATGGGCGACGGTCAGGGACAGCGAATACCGCTCGCTTATTTTCATAAGAAAGAGCAGCATTGCCATTGAATCGGCACCGCCCGAGACTGCGGCTATGACCGCAGCTCCCGGGCTGAGCATATTATATTTTTCCACGGCGCTGAGCGCTTTATCAAGCATTCTGAATCTTCTCCACGCCCATGAACAGAGTGTGATCCGCATCCCAGATGAAATCGACGGTCTTCGTCGGACCGTGTCTGTTCTTGGCAACAATGACCTCGACCTCGTTGGCAACGGGCGCGGTGGGCGCGGGCTCATCGTCGCCGTCCGGGTCGTCTTTTTCGTTCTTGTAATATTCCTCACGGTAGAGCATGAGGACTATATCCGCATCCTGCTCGATGGAGCCCGATTCACGCAGATCGGACAGCTGAGGGCGGTGGGATTTTCCTCTGCCCTCGGTGCCTCTGGAGAGCTGGGCGCAGCAGATGACGGGGATATTCAGATCCTTCGCCATGAGTTTGAGGCTTCGGGTTATCTCGGTAACCTCCTGCACGCGGCTTTCGACCTTTGTGCCGGAGCGGATGAGTCCGAGGTAATCTATAATAATACAATCGACATTCTTGAGTCTGCGTGCACGCGCTTTCATCTCGGCGACGGTTATCGTGCTCGTATCGTCAAAATACAGCTCGCAGTCGTTGAGCGAAGCGGTAGCAAGTCCGAGGCGGGTCCAGTCATCGGTATCGAGCTGACCTGTTCTCATCTTTGTGCTGAGCACGCGCGCTTCGGTGGAGAGCACTCTCTGCGCAAGCTGCTCTTTCGTCATTTCGAGCGAGAAGAAGAGAATTTTCTTCTTCGCTTTAACAGCGACGTTTCTCGCAATATTCAAGGCAAAGCTTGTCTTTCCCATTGCGGGGCGCGCGCCGATAAGTATGAGGTCGGATTTGTTGAGTCCGGCGATAACATCGTCAAGATCCCTGTAGCCCGTCGAGATTCCCTTGAACGCTTCTGCGCCCTCGGAGCTCAATTTTTGCAGGGTATCATAGACCTGATTGACTATTATATCGCTGAGCTTCGACGGGCCTGTGCTCGTCTTGCCCTGGCGGATATCGTATATCCTCTGCTCCGCCGCGTCGAGAAGCATATCCGCGCTGTCGGTCTGGGCGACGGCGTTGTCGATAGTCTCCTGCGAGACGGTGATGAGGGTGCGCATGAAATATTTTTCGCGCACTATTTTTGCATATGACTCGACATTTGAAGTGGTCGGCACGCTCTGAGCGAGCTGGAACAGGTAGTTCTTGCCTGCCGCCTCGTCATATGTTCCGTTATTCTTGAGAGTTTCGAGAATAATGAGCGGATCGATCTTGTTGCCGAGCGCATCGAGACTCACCATGACGGAGAAAATCTCTTTGTGCTGCGGGAGATAGAAATACTCCGGGCGAAGATAGATCAGCACCTGCGGCATACAGTTCGGATCCATCAGCACGCATCCGAGCACCGCCTGCTCCGCCTCAAGGCTGAAGGGCATCTGATACCCCTCGGGCAGGGTTAGGTTATTCACATCCACTTTTGTTAGATCCTCCGGTTTTCAGCAATTATTCCTCGCCCACGCTGACATAGACGGTTGCGTTGACGCCGTTATATACCTTCACTTCGGCGCTGAATGTGCCGAAAGACTTGATATCCTCCATGGACACCTTTCTCTTATCGACCGAGACGCCGAACTGGCGGCTTATCGACTCGGCGACTTCCTTTGCGGTGACGGAGCCGAAAATTTTCCCGCCCTGACCCGCTTTTGCGGTGAGTTTGACGGTCTTGCCGTTTATCTTCGCGGCAACTTCCTTGGCGTTCTTGAGCTCGGTTTCGAGTCTGTACTTCTCCGCGGATTTGCGGTTTTTCAGCTCGTTCATCGCCTGAGCGTTTGCTTCAACGGCGAGCTTTCTCGGGAAGAGGAAGTTTCTCGCGTAGCCGTCGGAAGCGTTGACGAGCTCGCCTTTCTTGCCGAGGCTTTTTACATCCTGAGTGAGAATAACTTTCATTTATATCAATTCCTTTCGGGTTATTTACGGGTGTGATTTTGTGGCGAATTGCGATAGGGTTTGCGAAATTTTGTGCAAACTTCGCGGGCGGATGATATCCGCCCCTACTGTATAATTTATTGCTTTGAGCTAAGTGAGGGCAATCCCTCAGTCACTTCGTGACAGCTCCCTTTACACAAGGGAGCCGGGCAGGGGGGGCAAATCCGCTGAAGTTTTATATCAGCCATCGTCGATATCGGACGGCAACAAGGACTGCCCCTACAGTCGATTGGAGTTGGCTTGTGCGAAAATTTTGTGCCGCTCAGGCGGCATCGGTGCGTCGGGGTCGCCGCACCCTACAAGCCGCACGCCGATAAATTCGCGTTAATTTAAGGAATATCACGAAATCGGGCTTTGCTCTTCGCCGTCGGTGCGGGGATATTTGGCGTCGATCGCTTCGCAGAGCTTCGACTTTGCCTCCTCCATATTCACGCCGGTGAGCTGAGCCGCCGCCATGGTGCGGTGGCCGCCGCCACCGAGATATTCCATGATTATCTGGACATTAAGATCGCCGTAGGAACGCGCCGAGATATTGACGCTGTCCTTTCCGCTGTCGAAGATAACAAACGAGGCTTTTACGCCGCTGACTTCAAGCAGTTCATCCGCCGCCTGGGCGCTGAGCAGTCTCGCGTTCTCCGTGCCGGGTGCGGTGCAGGCTATGGCACAGCCCCTGTAGATATGCGCGGCGGAGATTATCTCGCTGCGCTTGCGGTTGCTCTCGATCGAATTCGAGAACAGGCGCTTTACCGCGACGGTATCTGCGCCCTTGCCCTTGAGGAAAGCCGCCGCTTCAAAGGTGCGCACACCTGTTGAGAGGACGAACTCCTTTGTGTCGAGCATTATGCCCGCGAGCATCGCCTGAGCTTCCACTGGAGACAGCGTCGGCGCGGGGGTTATATAGCGCATGAGCTCCGTGACCATTTCGCAGGTCGACGAGGCGTTGGGGTCATGGAAGAAAATGAGCGCGTCTTTGATATGATCGACCGACTTTCTGTGATGGTCGATAACGACCGTGGCGGACGCCTTTTCATAGAGAGTCGGGAAATCGACAAAGCTGCTCTTATGCGTATCGACAACGACGAGCAGGGTCTTTCTCGTCATGAGCGCGAGGGCTTCGTTGACATCGATTATCTTGCCGTCCCAGCCGTCAGCTCGGAGCATATCAACAGCGGCGCCGGCAAAGCTGCGGTTTTCATCGAGGGCGATATACGCGTCGATGCCGAGGGCGCGGGTTATCGACGACACGCCGACTGCCGCGCCGAAAGCGTCCATATCCGGGAACGAATGACCCATTATCATCACGCGGTCGCTCGCGCTGATAAGACTCGAAAGAGACGAAGCCGCGACGCGGGTCTGGAATTTTGTGACCTTTTCGACGCTCTTGGAAACGCCGCCAAAGAATTCATACTCGTCCTTCGTCTTGACCGCCGCCTGATCTCCGCCGCGTCCGAGCGCCATATCGAGCGCCTGCTCGGCGGACTTTTCGCAATCGGTTATGGCGACACCCGTACCGACGCCTATCGAGAGGGTCAGACCGAGCACTCTTTCTTTGTATTTATATTCGCGTATCTTATCGAGAACGCTGAAACGGTCGGTGCGCATCTTCTCGAGCACATCGCTCTGGGCGATTATCATGAACCGCTCCTCGGAGATTTTGCGCATGATGCAGTCATACTGCCCTGTCCAGTTCTCTATCACCTCTTCGACTCCGCCGCGTATCGCCGCGCGCTCGCTGTCTCTGTAGTCCGCCTTGATATCCGCGATATCGTCGGTCTGCAGAAGCATTATGATGGGTCTGTTCTTTATGTAAGCGAGCTGAGCGCGCTTCATCTCGCTTACATCGGTGAAATAGAAAACATATTCTTTCCCGCCCTTGAACTCGAACGAGGACGGGGTGACTATATAATAGGAATCTTTGATTTTGACTATGGCTGCGCCGTTCGACTCCGCCTGCTCGGGATCGCAGCCGCCGATAAACGGCTGGGCGAGCTTGCGGTCGATGACCGACTCATCCATAAAAGTATGGAAAAAGCTTCTGTTGAAAAGCTCGATTATCCCGTCGCCGTCACAAACGAGCATAGGCATGGGAAAATCGTTGACGGAACCGGCGTCGGTCGCGTCGAGGCTGTGCGACGCCATGTCCCTTAGCTGGCGTTCACGGTTGCGGATATTAAAGAACTTGACAATCTTATAGACCGAAAACGCGATGAGAAGGACACTACCCACAAGCGCCGCCCACCCGCTGTAGCGGACAGCGACAACAACAATGAACGCAGCCGCCGCAACAAAGGCAGCTATTTCCACTGCGAGCTCTCGCAGGAAATCCTTAAAACTCATTCATCAGACCTCCATAATAACGGGAAGAATCATCGGGCTGCGCTTGGTGCGCTCATACATCAGGTGAGATATCTCGTCCCTGAGGCTTGCCTTGATGCTGTTCCAATCGAAATATCCGCCGTCCGTCTGGGCTTCGATAGCCTCAACGGCGACTTCACGCGCGGCGTTTATCAGCTCCTCGGACTCCTTGACATAGACGAAACCTCTCGTCACGACATCGGGGCCGGAAACTATCATGCCGCTCTCGCGGTCGATGCAGACGGCGACGATAACGAGACCGTCCTGCGCGAGATGCTTTCTGTCTCTAAGCACGACCGAGCCGACATCGCCGACGCCGTATCCGTCGACAAACACTCTGCCTGCGGGCACGGTTGACGTGCATCTGAGCGCCTTTTTGCTGATCTCGGCGACTCTGCCGTTATCGGCGATGAGTATATTCTCCTTGGGGATACCCATACTCAGCGCGAGACCCGCGTGTTTTCTCAGGTGCTTGAGCTCGCCGTGAACCGGAATAAAATATTTCGGCTTGACGATGCCCATTATCATTTTCAGCTCCTCCTGGCAGGCGTGGCCGGAGACATGGACTTCGTACATCTTCTCATATACGACATCCGCGCCGAGCTTCATCAGCTCGTTGACGACACGGCTGACGGTCTTTTCGTTGCCGGGAATCGGAGTTGCGGAAATTATAACATAATCGTTTGGATGAATTTCGACCTTACGGTGATCCGAGAACGCCATGCGGGTCAGGGCGCTCATAGGCTCGCCCTGGCTGCCCGTGGTGATGATAACGAGCTTATCGGCGGGATAGCGGTTTATCATATTGATATCGATAACTATCCCCTCGGGTATATTGAGATAGCCGAGCTCCGCCGAGATGCTCACGACATTTTCGAGGCTTCTGCCGACGAGCGCGACCTTGCGTCCGAGGCTCGCCGCAACATTCATTATCTGCTGCACGCGGTGGATATTGGAAGAGAATGTTGCAACTATTATGCGGTTGTTGCCAGCCTTGCGGAAGAGGGTCTCGAACGATTCGCCGACCTTTCTCTCGCTCTCGGTGAAGCCGGGACGCTCGGCGTTGGTAGAGTCGGACATAAGGCAGAGGACTCCCTCCTGCCCTATCTCGGCGAGTCTACCGAGATCCATCATGCCGCCGTCGATAGGCGTTGTGTCGATTTTGAAGTCGCCCGTGTGGACGATAGTGCCGCCCTCGCAGCGGATAGCGAGTCCGAGTGCGTCGGGTATGGAATGGTTGACATGGATAGCCTCAACGGTAAAGCCGCCGAGGGTTATCACATCGCCGGGCTTGATGACATTGAGTGATGCGGAATTGAGCAGTCCGTGCTCACGCAGCTTCCCCTGAATGAGTCCGATGGTGAGCTTCGTGCCATAGACGGGCACATTGAGAACCTTGAGAAGATAAGGCAGACCGCCGATATGATCCTCATGTCCGTGGGTTATGACTATTCCGCGTATCCTGTCCGCGTTGCGCTCGACATAGGTGAAATCGGGAAGCACGAGATCGACTCCGAGCATATCCTGATCCGGGAATGCAAGTCCGCAATCGACAAGGAACATATCCTCGCCGTATTCAAACAGTGTCATATTCTTGCCCACTTCATTCAGGCCGCCTAAAAACGACACTTTTATAGGCTTGGGCTCAGCCTTCGATTTGCCCGGTGCGGGCTTAATTTTGCCGTAACTGCGGTAGCTGCGCCTGCCCGCAGTCTTCTTTGCGGGCGCAGACGCTGCGCCGGTTTCTTTTGCTTTTGGCATAGAAATCTCCTTTTCTGTTAAATTTTTGATGTAAGTAGAACCCCGACCGGTCAAGGTGCGGGAATTAAAGCCTTGTCTGTTAAAAACGCGATGATATTTTCAGCATGGATACAAGACAAATTTCGGGTAGTTAAGACATATGCGTGCAGTCATAATACAAAAATATCCCTATTGTTAATTTTACTATGATTGGATAAAACTGTCAAGTGTGTTGCACCCGATAGGGACAAATCGGTAAATACAATTTAAGCCACACGCGATGCAATAAAATTATGCGCAGCCTACAAAAAGACAAATCGACAAAAGGAGTTGCAATCACTTTGCGCCGGAGGAGATGAACGCCTGCGCTTCGGCGCAGAGCTCGCGCGCGGTCTCCTCGTCAAAGCTCTGCGCAGTCAGGCGGAATCGCCCGTTTCCGAGCGGTGAAATATGCGTTTTTCCGCGCTTTTCGACAAGCACGAAGCCGTTCGCTCCGTCGCGTCCGAAGGAGAAGTTCTCGCCCTCGAACTCGTCGAGATAGTCGGGCGGCAGTTCAAGCTGCGCTGTGGTGCTGTAGACAAACAGTGGCGGCAAAAGAGAATAGAGCTCGGGGAAGGTCATATTCTTCTCTTCTAAAATACAGGTGAGCTTCGCCGCAGTGAACAGCGCGTCGCGCGACCAGAACTGGCGCGCTGCGAGACGGCGTGCGACATTGTCCGAGCCGTCCGACGGGGCAGAGAGATAGCGATAAGCCGTCCTGCCGTAGCTGCGCGCGAGGTCATCGAGAAATGCGGGAGAATCATAAGGGACGGAGATATCCCGCCCGCTCTCGAGCTCGTACATTCCGCAGAGGGCGATTAGCTTGACAAACGGCACGACTCCGGTCTTTTCAGTATATGCGCTAAGGCTCGTTCCCCTGCGGTTTATTCTGAGGGTCAGCGTGCGCTCGTTCGAGGTGGTGCGCATACAGTCGTTTATGAGCGCGGATATCATTGGGTCCGAGCTGAGTATCGCGCAGTCCGATACGCCGTAAGGCACATGGCGCATCAGCTCGTCGCGGTAGAGCATACCCATGGCGGACATATCAAAGAGCCGCCCGCACGACGGCGCGGGAGATAAATCGGTCTCCATGAAATCCGCCGCCTTTCTGCCGAGCGCCGCGGACACGCTCAGCCCGTTTTCGCCGAAGATGCTGACCGTCCCCTCCCCGGCGCAGACGAACACGCCTGCATTGAGCGACGAGAACGGAACTAAAAAAGATAGCTGGGATTCAAAGGACGCGCCGAACGACCACGCATTGACGCCGGAAACACGCAGTCCCGCGCACACGGCATCGGCGCAGGCGCGGGAATATTCGTCGTTCCGGCAGGCGACGCCTACTCTGCCGCGCCCAAAAGCCGCACCGACTGCCGCGCCCGCTCTCGCGCAGTCGGACGCAGTGAGCCCCTGCGCACGTTTTATAAAAGCCGCCGAGTCCGCATCGTAGCTGTACATGATAACCCCTCCGAAGATATGATATTCCTATTATTGCCTGCCGGGAGCGGTTTTAAGCCGAAGTTTCACACATTTATAAATGTGCGGCGGGGCGGCAAAATCACCTTGTTTTTGACCCGACTTAGTGATAGAATTAATTAAAATAACACAACGGAGTGAAATATGAGCGAACTGAAAAAAGTTGAGATATTCACCGACGGCGCGTGTTCGGGCAATCCCGGACCCGGCGGCTGGGGCGCCGTTCTGCGCTATGGCGAGCACGAGGCGGAGATGTCCGGCGGCGACGCGAACACGACGAACAACCGCATGGAGCTCACGGCGGTCATAAGCGCGGTCGAGAGGCTCAAGGAGCCCTGCGATATAAAAATATACACCGACTCGCAGTATGTTGCGAACGCGTTTTTAAAAGGCTGGATATGGAACTGGAAGAGGAACGGGTGGAAAAAATCCGACAAGAAGCCTGTTTTGAATCCCGAGCTGTGGGAGCGGCTGCTCAAGGCGCTTTCAAAGCACGAATATGAGTTCATATGGGTCAAAGGACACGCTGGACACCCCGAGAACGAGCGGTGCGACAGGCTCGCGGTAGCCCAGAGCGAAAAATATGCAAAGAAGTGAACTGAAAATGAAAAATGTTGCGATAATACTTCAGGATCTGCGAAGCGGCGGAAGCGAGCGGTTTGCGAGCAGGCTGTCGCATCTGCTGAGCGAAAAATTCAATGTCTATGTCCTGGTCTTTGACGCGAGCGAAAAGCGATTCGACTGCGCGGGCGAATTCGTTGATCTAAAATTACCCGCAGGCAAAGGCACGGCACAGCGTGCTGTTATTATGCTCAAGCGCGCCGCGGCGATAAAAAAATTTGTCAAAGAGCATGATATATGCACTGCGTATTCGTTCACTCACGCGCCGAACGAAGCGCTCGCGCTCTCGGGCGCGAAGTGCGTGAAATATATCTCCTGCCGCGACTATGTGCGGCTCATAAAGAGCTCGAAGCTCTATTCATTCGCACTGCGGCACGGATGCAATATTCTCTTCAACGCCCTCGAGATGCAGAAAAAATGCGAAGAGATGTTCCCGGGAAACGAAGATAAGCTTTTCACGGCATATAATATCATCGACTGCGAAAAAGCCCGCGAGGACGCAAAAGAAGAACTCGACGAAGAATACAAAGAATTCTATGACACGCACAGAGTTATAGCTTTCTCTTCGAGATTCGTTGATCAGAAATGCCAGTGGGATATGCTAAAAAGCTTTGAGCTGCTGAAAAAAGATATCCCCGATGCGGGGCTGATATTCCTCGGGTGCCGCGGCGAATACGAAAACGCTGTTCGTGAAATGGCGAAAAAGAGCGAATATTCAGGCGACATAGTCTTTGCGGGATTCCAAAAGAATGTGTTCAAATTTGTATCCCGCGCAGATGTTTTTGCAATGACATCTTATTACGAAGGCTTCCCGAATGTCATTGTTGAGGCGTTGGCGGTCGGCACTCCGGCGGTCAGCACGGACTGCACATCGGGGCCTGCCGAGGTTCTCGCGCCCGGTCGCCCGTTCCTGCCGCACTGCGACAAGATGACAAAAGTCGATTGCGGAATCCTCTGCCCCGTCATGTCCGAGAGTCCGGACTTTGACTACGGCAACATAAATGACGCCCACCGCGAATACGCGAAGGCGCTCAAAACACTGCTAACGGACGACGAGCTTCGCGCCCGTCTTTCGGCAAACGGAAAGAAGCGCGCAGACGAGCTGAGCGCAGAAAATATGAAGCAGGTCTATTTCGACCTGACCGACAACTGATTCGGAGGTAACAACAATGAGCAGATATCTTATAGTCGGCGCGGGGCGCAGCGGAATCAACGCCGCGCAGCTGCTTATCAAAGTCGGCGAGGATTTTATAATCTACGACGGCAACGAGAATTTCGACACTGCGGCGGCGTGCGAAAAAATAGGCAGGGATAATATAGAATTTATCCTCGGCGATTTTTCGGGCTTCGATTTTTCGCGCGTTGACATTTGCGTAGTAAGCCCCGGCGTATCGCTCGACACGCCGATAATGAAAGCCGTCAAGGAACATGATATACCGATCTGGGGCGAGGTCGAGCTTGCCTACAGGCACGACAAGGGCACGGTTATCGGCATAACGGGCACGAACGGCAAGACCACAACAACTTCGCTCACCTATGACATAATGAAGCGCCACGCGAAAAAGGCTCTGCTCGTCGGCAACATCGAGATTCCCTACACCGGATACGCGCTCGAGAGCGACAAGGACAGCGTGACGGTCGCGGAGATAAGCAGCTTCCAGCTTGAAACTATGGTGACCTTCAAGCCGCACGTCACGGCTATTCTCAACATTACGCCCGACCATCTCGACAGGCACAAGACGCTCGAAAACTACATCGCGATAAAAGAATCGATAACCAAGAATCAGGACGGGAACGACTTCTGCGTGCTCAACTACAACGACCCGGTTCTGCGCGAATTCGGCAAGACCCCGCGCTGCAAAGTAATATTCTTCAGCTCTTCGGAAGAGCTCGAGAGCGGAGTGTTCCTGCGCGGCGATACGATGATAATAAAAGAAAACGGCGTTGAAACGCCCGTCTGCACGACGAAAGACACGAGTCTTGTCGGCATGCACAACTATGAAAATATCATGGCGGCTATCGCGATGACCCATGCTATGGGCGTGCCGCTCGACACCATCCGCCAAGGCATAAAAGAGTTCACGGCGGTCGAGCACAGGATAGAATTCGTCACCGAGAAGAACGGAGTCAAATACTACAACGACTCAAAGGGCACGAACCCCGATGCGGCGATAAAGGCGGTCTACGCCATGCCATCACCGACAATTCTCATAGGCGGAGGCTACGACAAGAAGTCGAGCTACGACGAGTGGGTAGCGACATTTGAGGGCAGGGTAAAAGAACTTCTGCTCATAGGCAAGACGAAGCACGACATTGCCGCCGCCTGCGACAGAGCCGGCTTCAAGGCTTACAAATTCGTCGACACGCTCGAAGAGGCGGTCAGCATAGCGGCCGCCGACGCAGAGAGCGGCGACTGCGTACTGCTCTCCCCCGCATGCGCGAGCTGGGATATGTTCAAATGCTATCAGCAGCGCGGCGAGATATTCAAGGACTGCGTAAGAGCGTTATAAAAGCTGTAAAATAAAGCGAGCCGCCGCGGATATCCGCGGCGGTTTTGCTGTTGAGTGATTGATGGCGGATAAAGTTCCGAAGCGAGGGCGGGGTACTATAGAACACAAAGCTACGTCCATTTTTAACAATCGAGAGTAAGCCACATCCCTATGGTCTGTGTTTGATGTTGGAAATTGCAAATCATTGCAAGTCACCAATAGATAAAGTCAACGACTTGATAAACCCCGAAGAACAAGTTTCTAATAGCCGCGCCGCAGTGATAGAAACTAACTGAGAACTGCGAGGGAACGGCGTACATAGTACGCCGCACGAGACCGCACTCGTTCAAGCTCCAGCGCGTTTGCGGGCGAATGTGCCGAGCTGCCTACTGAGAAGAGCAAGCTATGTACTGCGGCGCGGCGTTCGCGGGGTCTCGGGGCGAAGCCCTGAGTTTGCTTTTCTTTTGCAGGCGTTTTCTTTTTCAAATAAAAAGAAAATGCCGAAACGCTGTAAAAGGTAAAATATTTAGTTAGGGTAGGTAGCGAAGGTAGTGGGTGAAATTTTTATCGTCATCATGTTGTGCCGCCTATGGCGGCAGCGGTGCGTCGAGTCGCCGTACCCTACAAACTGAGCATCAGCAAACAGCAAAAATACCGCAGGGCTTTTGCTCTGCGGTACTTTGATTTCAGGCTTTATTTATGCTCGGCGAGGTATCTGTCCACGACGGACTCGACATAATCGGGGCGGTCGGTGATGATACCGTCAACGCCGTTTTCGAGCATCTGGATAATGTCCTTTTCCTCGTCGACGGTCCATGCGTTGACCTTAATGCCGGCGGCATGGGCGCGGCGGACGAGCGCTTTTGTCGCAAACGCCTTATGCGGATGCAGTGCGTCGCAGCCGATCTTCTGCGCGAGGTGCAGAGGCTGGAAGAACCATCTTCTGACTACCTGTCCGTAAATCGGATAGAGATACGCCGTCTTGCACTTGGGATCGTACTTCTTCGCCTCAACAAGCATCTTATAGTCGAAGCTCGAAATGAGAAGCTCATCAAAAAGTCCGTAGTCCTTGACTGCCTCTATCGTCTTGCGCACTATGTCTTCGCGCTCGGACTTGTTGGGCTTTATCTCGATATTCATAACGCTCAGCTTGTCGCTCTTCTTCATGCACTCGAGGTACTCCTCGACGGTGGGTAGAGTGACGCCGGCGAAGTCCTTTGAGAACTTGCTGCCGAAATCGAGCTTGCGGATATCATCAAACATATAGTCGCCGATAGCGCCGGTGCCGTTGGACATCTCGTCAACGGTGTCGTTATGGCAGATGACTATATGCCCGTCCTTGGTGATATGGACGTCGGTCTCGGTTCCGTCCGCCCCGAGCTCGACTGCTTTTTCAAATGCGGGGATCGTGTTCTGGGGAGCATAGCGGTTAGCACCGCGGTGTGCGATTATCTTTGGCTTATTCAACACTGTTCACCTCTGAAAAATTTCTGAGGACATTATAGCACTTCGCCGCTGAAAATTCAACAGGAATGTGATAAAGCTGAAATAATTATTAAATTTCTGCTTTTATTGTACTTAAGTCCAAAACGCTGTTGCAAGCTATTAATATTTTTGCTATAATTATAAGAGCTTTTATGCAAATTGTCGATGCTTCCCGATTGAATTTTTTCATATCGGGGGGCTAAAACAACTGTCTGCGGGCGTATTTTCCCTGCTTCGCCGCGGACCTGAAGGAGTGTTGAAATGGGAAAGAGTAATCTCAAGGAAAAGGTCAGCACGACATGGAACAATGTCGTACTGCACTGGAAAACACCCGCCTTGGGCAAATATGTCTCCTACAAAGAGATAATTGCCTACGGCGTCGGAGGAATGGGCGTTCAGTTCGTCATGTTCTTCTGCTCGCTCATCGCGCTTTCCGCAACGAGCTTCCTTGTCGGAAACACGATAGGCATCAAGCCGATGCACTTGCAGTATATGGCGGTCGCATCGACTATCATCGGCTTCGGAATCACTATCGGACGCTCTTACATAATCGACAGCGCCCGCTTCAAATCCGGAAAATTCCGTCCCTGGCTTGCGATAACCGGTATTCCCACCGTTATTATAGCGGTCGTGTTCGTCTGGCTGCCATATGAGACGATGTCGTATATGCAGAAAGTCATTGCGGTTTTCCTCTGCTATAACCTTCTGCAGTGCTTCTATCCTTTCTTCCAGCAGGCATACACAGACCTTGCAAACGTCATATCGCCCAACTCCCATGAGCGTACCGATATCGTTTCGGTCTCGTCGATCATCTACTCCATGGCGCCGTCCCTCACGGGTCTTTTCGTGCCGATGCTCTCGACGCTCACCGGCGGTCTGAACTCCATCACCACCTACCGTATAATTCATCCCATCGTTGCCATAGTAGGACTTCTTCTGTCCTATATTGCATACGCCGGAACGAGAGAGAGAATAATCGTGGCGGAGAGCCACGTTACCCAGTTCAAATTCTCCGACGCATTCCGCGCCGTTGCAAAGAACAAATATTTCTGGATAACTTCCCTTGCAGGCTGGCTCGGCTTCCTTGAGGGCGCAGTCGACGTTATCGTCGGCTGGACATTTATATATGCCTACCCCGACAGAATGGGTCTTTACGGAGTCGCAACAACGCTCATCGGCAACGCGGCGCTCTGGGCAATGCTCATCTGTCCGATAGCGATAAGAGTCCTCGGCAAGAGAAACCTGCTTATCTGGTGCAATGTTACAAACGTCGTGCTCATCGGACTGCTCTATCCCCTTTACAACAACATCCCCGCTTTGATAATTCTCTATTATCTCAACAGATTCGTCAATTCTTTCGCCATAGTCTACACCCCGGGAATCAACGCTGATATGCGTGACTATCAGCAGTATTTCACCGGCGAGCGCATAGACGGAATGTTCGGCGCGGTCGGCATAATCGGCTCGTTCATCGGAATGTTCACCGGCATGGTGCTCCCGACCATCTATCAGATGCTCGGCCTTGAGGACAACTACGACGTGCTCGAAGTCGCTTCGTTCAGAGAGGATATGTTCGACGTGCTCATCATCGCCGCAGCTATCGGCGCGGCGCTCAACTTCGTCCCCTACCTCTTCTACGATCTGACCGAGACCAAGCAGCGCGGCATAGTCAAGGTGCTCAAGATACGCGCGATGTTCGAGGACTACGGCAACGGTATTCTCCGCGACGAGAGCATCGTTGAAGCCATAGACATAATCGACGAAGCAAATCTCCTCTACAAAGACAGAACCCTCATGACCACAAAGGACGACATCAAGAAGGCAGAGAGACTGCCCGCGAGAACGCCCGAGGAAAAAGAGTTCAAGAAGAACGAAATCAAGCGACTGAAAGCCGCTTACAAAGAATTCAACACTCAGAACCGCGGCATAAAGAAAGACCGCATAAATCAGGCAAAGGCCATGCCCAAGAGCACCGACGCCGAGAAGGCGGCGAGAAAAGCCGCGATAAAGGCCGCGAAGAAAGAGAACAGAGAGCTCAACAAGCTCAATGCGGACATCTCCGTGTGCGATTTCATCATCGACGAGATGAACAAATACAACACCCTTCGTATCCAAAAGCAGGTCGAGCGTTCCCGAGCGCTTGAGGCTGCCGGATATGCCGGAATATTCAACTACAGCAAAGAGGACATGGCTGAAGCCAAGGCTCTGCCGAAGTCCACTCACGAGGAGCGCGAGATTCGCAGCGATGCCATAACCCACGCCCGCGCACTCAAGAACGCCAGAAAGGCAATGATAAAGTTCTACGGCTCGCCCGAAAATATCGTCGAGCCTTCAGACGATGCGTTCAAGGCCGCAGAGGCTCTGCCGGACGACACCTTCGCGCATCAGCTCGAGAAGAAGAGAACCGTCAAGAAGCTCGTCAACGAGAAGTCGAAGTACATCAGAAGCGTCAAGCCTCTTCTCGACGCAAGGCGCCAGCTGACGGAAAAAGAAAACTACGCGCATCTTGACGATATCCGCGCAAGATACGCCGACGCAAAAGCGAACACCGACGCCGAGTATGAGGCGCGCAGAGTCGAGATCGAGAGACTCGAGGAAGAGCGCAAGGCAGACCTCGAGCGCAGGAAGCAGGAGCGCCTGGCAAAGAAGAACGGAAAGTGAGGAACAGACGATGAAAAAATTCAGTAAAATAGCAGCCGTTGTTGCGCTGATGCTCGTTGTCTGCCTCTCTTTCACAGGCTGCGGCAATCTCGGCAACGCGATAATCTCCGCCCTCTCCCTCGATGTCACGGTCGACGACCCGGCGCTCATCAAGGTTGAGGATATACTCGACAAGACCGTCAAGACGGAATCCGTCAAGAGCGGCGACTTCACCTATACATTATATACCGACAACACCGCCTGCATCACGGGCTACACAGGGAGCAACCCCGTTGTTTCCATTCCCGCGGAGATAGACGGCACAAAGGTAATCGGTCTCGAGAACAAGGCTCTCAAGAGCAGCAGCACGCTCAAGGAGCTCATACTTCCCGACTCTGTCGAGGCAATCGGCAACTATGCCGCGATGTACTGCGACAGTCTTGAGAAAGTAACCATCGGCAAGAACATCAAGCACATCGGCATCAGCGCGTTCGAGGGCTCGCAGGAGAACGCCTACACCGGAAAGAGCAAGCTTACGACCGTTGTTTTCAACGGCGCGCCCAAGACCATATCCGAAAAGGCTTTCTACTTCTGCTCCGCGCTGACCGAAATAGTCCTGCCCGAGGGCGTTGAGACCATCGGCGACTGGGCGTTCGCGAAGTGCTTCAGCGCAAAGAAGATAATTATCCCCGAGGGCGTCACTCAAATTGACGACCACGCGTTCCTCAAGTGCACCGGAGCGGTCGAGATATCGATTCCCGGCACGGTTGAGAGCATTGCGGTGAGCACATTCTACCGCTGCTCCTCTCTCGAGAAGCTCACCATCGGCGAGGGAGTCAAGAAGCTCGAAAAGGGCGCGTTTGAAGAGTGCAAATCGCTCAAAACAGTCGTCCTGCCCGAGAGCATGGAAGAGCTCGACAAATATGCGTTCTACAACTGCACCGGACTCGACGAGATAACCATTCACTCCGGAGTCACCGTGTTCGGCGGCGAGATATTCAAGGATGTCGGCAAGCTCACGATTTCGACCGAGAGCGGAAGCGACGCCGAGAAATACGCGCAGGACAACGGCTTTGATGTTGCCGTTATCGGCTGACAGAGGACGAATGGGAACGATAATCGCACTCGGCGGCGGCCGTTATGACGACGGCGAGGTCATGCCGATATTTGAAAGAATAGTCCGCGAATCGGGCAAAGAAAATCCTCATGTCGTGTTCCTGCCGACTGCCGGGCACGACGACACCGAGGGCGACGAGCCCATATGGGAGAGCTTCGAAAAGCTCGGATGCACGGTTGAGACGCTCAAGCTGACCGACCCCGCGAACACCCGCGAGCACATATATGATACGCTCGTGAACACGGACATTGTCTACGCCGGCGGCGGAAACCTCGAGTTCATGATGAACACATTCAAGGCAACCGGCGCGGACGAGGCGCTCAGAGAAGCGTATAAACGCGGAAAAGTCCTTTCGGGGCTCAGCTCCGGCGCGATGTGCTGGTTCGACATGGGATATGACGACTGCGGCGAAAACGGCAGCTTCATGTTCATCGACTGCATTGGACTTCTCCCCTACTGCTACTGCCCGCACTTCATCAGCGAACGCTGGCAGAGTTTCAGAACAGCCGTAATAGGCTGCCGAGTCTCAGGCATCGGAGCCGAGGACGGCGCGGCGCTCATATTCAAAGACGGTCATTTCTCCGCCATGTGCGGAAACGACGGCGGAAGCGTGTTCTATTTTGACAAAAATAACGGCTTTGCAAAGAGCGACATAACCGAGGACGCGTCTGCGCTGGATATATAAAAATCATGCAGGGAAAACGGATAATATCTGTTTCCCCTGTTTTTTATTGAGGTATCTATAAGCCTGTAATTCCGGCACACGGTTTAATAACGAACTTGCCTAAATCTGCTGAATATGCTATGATTCCGATAGCGGACAGCCGCAAGGGCTGTCCCTACGGGATATATGAGCTATAGTCATTGCTGAATATTCGATTTAGTTGCAATATGGAGGACAATTATGTGGTGCTTGCCCAAAGACAACTCAAAAGCAGTTATTACTGCACAAGATCAAATACATAGCGCTCATCGCGAGTGTCACTTGCAACTACCCGAAACGGCAATTTTATTCTTTATGGGCAAAGCGACGGATTACCTCATATCGCAATATAATGCAACAGAACTGCCTGAACCGCTTCCGCGATTTCTTAATTCCTGCCCAATTTGGGAGATTGGGAAATTCCAGCTATGCTTTGCGGACGGAGGACGCGGTGCTCCGCAAGCAGTAGATACAATCGAAACTCTCGCCGCATTAGGAGTAAGAAATATTATTTCCGTCGGAATGTGCGGAGCATATGATGAAGTCGTCCATGTCGGTGAAATTATCGCTCCGCAAAAGGCTTTTGTGGAAGAAGGAACATCACTTCATTATTACGAGGACATCGAATATTCAAAGCCGGACGGTAACCTTCAAAAAGCCGTCACCTCTTTGCTTGGCATACGCAACCATTCTATTGTCTCGACAGATGCCGTATATCGTCAGACGTTGTGTAAAGAACAGTTATGGCGAGATAAAGGTGCTGTCGGAGTAGATATGGAAACATCGGCAATCTTCAGCGTTTCCAAATATCTCGGATTAAAGGCTGTCGCTATGCTAATGGTTTCTGATATACACCCAATTGATTCAAATTCTTCAAAATGGGAATGGAAAATGACAAATGAAATGAGATATAATCTCGTCGATCAAGCCGCTGCATTTGCAAAAGCGATCAATAATACAAAATAATATCTCGCCTATGCTGGATTGAGCCTATTCGAGTTTGTGCCGCTCGCGCGGCAACGGTGCGTCGAGGTCGCCGCACCCTACAAAATCAGACTTTATTATTGGGCGCAAGCAATGCAATTAACCAACCGACACTCCTCCGCATATTCTTATAGTAAATGAATATGCGGAGGTATTTTTATGCCCGATGTCTATCTCAGCCCCTCAACTCAGGGCTACAATCCATATATAATCGGCGAGAGCGAGAAATACTATATGAATCTCCTCGCCGACGCAATGGAGCCGTATCTCTCTTCAAGCGGGATAAGCTACGGCAGGAACGACCCGAACGGCAACGCGGCGGCGGCTGTCGCGCGCGGAAACAGAGGAAACTATCGGCTCTATCTCGCCCTGCACTCAAACGCCGCGCCAGCCATATATGAGGGCACTCTGCGCGGACCGGACGTCTACTACTATCCGACGAGCACACAGGGAAAGCGCGCTGCCGATATAATCGCAAACGGACTGCGCGAGATATACCCCGAACCCGAGCTTGTGAACACACGCACCTCAACAACACTGCTCGAGCTAAAACGTTCGAAGGCTCCCGCGGTTTACCTTGAGCTTGCCTACCACGACAACGAGCAGGACGCGCGGTGGATAGCCGACAACATCGACGCGATAGCCGAAAATCTTGTCATAAGCATTGCGGATTTTCTCGGCGTGCCGTACTATCCGCCCGTTTTTCCCGCCACGGGTATCGTTAGCACGCGGGGCGGGGTTCTGAATGTCCGACGCGCACCGAATATGACCTCCGCCGTTATCGGCACTCTCCCCGACGGACGCCCCGTAAAAATAATCGGCGCACTCAACGGGTGGTATGCCATCGACTTCGGAAACACAACAGGTTACGTTTTTGCAGGAAACATCAAGAGAAACTGACACAGTTTGTACACAAAATTGACATATTCATACACTTATACGCTTTTTTCCGACGGCGTTTGTATAAAATGCAGATTTTTAAACTTTTCCTTGCTTTTACCCCCAAAAAGCCCTATACTATTATTGTATTTTCATCGTACTTTTCTTTAGGGGGAACGAGGATTTGAAGCTGCTTGAGGAGCGCATAATTGCTGACGGCAAAGTGATCGGGGACGATATTCTCAAGGTGGATATGTTTCTCAATCACCAGATCGACGTGCACCTTCTTCAGGAGATCGGCAAGGAGTTCAAGCGCCGTTTTGACGGGTGTAATATAAATAAAATTCTGACTATCGAAGCATCGGGCATAGGGATCGCGTGCATAACTGCGCAATATTTCTCTGTGCCTGTTGTTTTTGCCAAAAAGGGCGCGCACAAAAACGTGGGCAGCAATGTCTACTCCTCCGTTGTCCACTCCTTCACAAAGGGCACGGACAGCCTTGTTACAGTGTCGAAAGACTACATAAACAAGGGCGACAAGATACTCATCATCGACGATTTCCTTGCAAACGGCGCCGCCGTTTCGGGACTTATCGATATAATCAACCAGGCGGGCGCCGAGCTTGAGGGCGTCGGCATCGCCATTGAAAAAGGCTTCCAGCCCGGCAGAAAGGTTCTCGAAGAGAAGGGCGCGAGAGTCGAATCCCTCGCCATCATCGAGAAGATGGGCAACGGAACAATAACATTCAAAGAACAGGACGACTGAGTTATTTTTTCCCGTGCAGGACTGCGGGATAAATATAAAAAAATTTTTTGGAGGTAAGTCAAAAATGAAGAAATTCACAAGAATCCTCGCGATCGTTCTTGCGCTCGCCACCATTTTCAGCTTTGCAGCTTGCAGCAGCAAGGACGGCGGCGAGAAGAAGATGAAGGTTGGTTTTATCTTCCTTCACGACGAGAACTCGACTTATGACAAGAACTTCATCACCGCAGCTGAGGAAGCTTGCAAGGAGCTTGGCGTTGAGATAGTCAAGAAGACCGGCATCGGCGAAACTCAGGCTTGCTACGATGCAGCGGCTGACCTTGCTGATCAGGGCTGCTCAATCGTTTTCGCTGACAGCTTCGGCCATGAGAGCTTCATGATCCAGGCTGCCGAGAAGTATCCGGACGTTCAGTTCTGCCACGCTACCGGCACCCAGGCTCACACCAAGGGTCTCAAGAACTTCCACAACGCTTTCGCTTCCATCTACGAGGGCCGTTACCTTGCAGGTATTGCCGCAGGTATGAAGCTCAACGCTATGATCAAGGAAGGCAAGTTCGAAGCTAAGGACGCTAAGATCGGCTATGTCGGCGCATTCCCCTATGCAGAGGTTAAGTCCGGCTACACCGCATTCTTCCTCGGCGTAAGATCCGTCTGCAAAGAGGCTACCATGGAAGTCCAGTTCACCGGTTCCTGGTACGACGAGGCCAAGGAGAAGGAAGCTGCTACCCTGCTTATCGGCAGAGGCTGCAAGCTCATCAGCCAGCACGCTGACTCCATGGGCGCTCCCACCGCTTGCGAGAACGCAGGTGTCCCCAACGTTTCTTACAACGGCTCCACTCTTGACGCTTGCCCGAACACCTTCATCGTTTCGTCCAGAATCAACTGGGTTCCCTACATGAAGTACATGATCGAGTGCGTCAGAGACGGCAAAGAGATCGACACCGACTGGTGCAAGGGCATCAACGAGGGCGCTGTTGAGCTGACCGCTATCAACGAGAAGGTCGCAGCTCCCGGCACTGCCGAGGCTATCAAGGCTGCCGAAGAGCAGTTCAAGGCCGGCACTCTTCATGTTTTTGACACCTCCACTTTCACTGTTGGCGGCAAGGTTCTCACCAGCTACAAGGCTGACGTCGACACCGACGAGAACTACACCCCCGACACCGAGGTTGTTTCCAACGGTTACTTCCACGAGTCTGAGAAGCGTTCCGCTCCTTACTTCGATGTTGACATCGACGGCATCACTCTTCTCAACAAATAATTAAGCTATAACTTTCATTCAGACGGGGCGACGAAAGCCGCTCCGTCTGAAGCAGTTCAAAAAACAAGATTTTTAAGTTTGAAAAGCCGATTATCCTTCCTGTTTTAATCGGCTTTTGAGATTTAAAATAGGAGGATAAGTGGGCTTGAACGCAGCAATTGAATTGAAAAATATTTCAAAAAGCTTCGGAAGCATCATCGCCAACAAGGATGTATGTCTGACCGTCAACCGCGGTGAGATACTCTCCATTCTCGGCGAGAACGGCTCCGGAAAAACAACGCTGATGAACATGATCGCCGGAATCTACTATCCGGATCACGGTCAGATTTTCATCGACGGCAAAGAGGTAGTCATCCGCTCCCCCAAGGACGCGCTCGACTACAAAATAGGCATGGTCCATCAGCATTTCAAGCTCGTGGACGTGTTCTCTGCAACGGAGAACATCATTCTCGGACTTGACGAGGGCAAATTCAACGTCAAGAAGTCCGCCGAGCGCATCAAAAAGATAAGCGAGCAGTACGGCTTCGACATTGACCCGAACAAGAAGATATACGAAATGTCCGTCTCGGAGAAGCAGACCGTTGAGATAATCAAGGTGCTTTACAGAGGCGCAGATATCCTCATTCTTGACGAGCCCACCGCCGTTCTCACCCCGCAGGAAACGCTCAAACTCTTTGACATCCTGCGTCGCATGCGCGACGACGGCAAGGCTATCATAATCATCACCCATAAGCTCCACGAGGTGCTCTCCCTCTCCGACCGCGTATCGGTTCTCAGAAAGGGCGAATACATCGGCACGGTCAACACCGCAGAGACGAACGAATCAGAGCTTACAGAGATGATGGTCGGCAAGAAGATAAGCCTCAACATCGACCGCAGCGATCCGGTTGACCCTGTGGACAGGCTCATTGTCAAGGACATCAGCTGCATCAACCGCGACGGAGTCAAGCTTCTTGACGACATCTCGTTCACCGCGCGTTCGGGCGAGATTCTCGGCATCGCGGGTATCGCCGGAAGCGGTCAGCGCGAGCTGCTTGAATCCATCGCAGGACTTCAGCATCTCAACAGCGGCGAGATTATGTACAACAACCCCAAGACCGGCGGCCAGGACAACCTGCGCGACAAGACGCCCATGCAGATCCGCGAGCTCGGCGTGCGTCTGTCGTTCGTCCCCGAGGACAGACTCGGCATGGGACTCGTCGGCAACATGGATATAATCGACAACATGATGCTGCGAAGCTACCGCAAGGGCAAGGGCGCGTTCCTTGAGCGCAAGAAGCCCAAGACGCTCGCAGAAAAAGTTATAAGCGACCTCGAAGTTGTAACCCCGAGCGCGAATACGCCCGTCCGCCGTCTCTCCGGCGGCAACGTGCAAAAGGTGCTCGTCGGCCGTGAGATTGCTTCCTCCCCCACGGTCTTTATGGCGGCTTACCCCGTGCGCGGACTCGACATCAACTCATCTTATCTTATATACAACCTGCTCAACGAACAGAAAGAAAAGGGCGTCGCCGTTATCTTCGTCGGCGAGGATCTTGACGTTCTGCTCGAGCTGTGCGACCGAATCCTTGTCATAAACTCCGGCAAGATAACCGGACTCGTTGACGCGAGGACTTCCACAAAGGAAGAGCTCGGTCTGCTTATGACCAAAACCGACGGAGGTGAACCCCATGAGTAAGTCAAACGGACAGAAGCGTGAGCCTCTTTTCCACATAGTCAAGCGCAGCACCGTTCCCTCATGGGCGGCATGGCTTATCAGAATCGGCGCGGTCATTCTGGCGCTGCTCGTCTGCGCGGTCGTGACCGTCGTCATCACCGGACAGAACCCCGCGGAGGTCTATTCCGCGATAATCTTCGGCGCGGTCGGCTCGCCGAGGCGTATATGGAGCCTGCTCCAGAATCTTGCAATGCTCCTGTGCGTTTCGCTCGCAGTCACCCCCGCATTCAAGATGAAATTCTGGAACATCGGCGCAGAGGGACAGGCTCTCATGGGCGGCTTCGCGACGGCGGCATGCATGATCCTCTTCGGCGACAAGCTCCCGTCCTATCTTCTCTTCCCCGTTATGATTATAACGAGCATTGTTGCGGGCGCGATATGGGCTTTCATCCCCGCATTCTTCAAGGCGAAGTGGAACACCAACGAGACGCTCTTCACGCTGATGATGAACTACATTGCAACGCAGATAGTCGCTTACTTCTGCTACAAGTGGTCGAACCCCAAGGGCTCGGGTCACATCGGAGTCATCAACAGCGTAAGCCACAACGGCTGGCTTCCGAGCCTAGGCGGTCAGGACTACCTGCTCAACATACTTATCGTTGCGGCGCTGACCGTTTTCATGTACATCTATCTCAAATACAGCAAGCACGGCTATGAGCTCTCCGTCGTCGGCGAGAGCGAAAACACCGCGCGCTACATAGGCATCAACGTCAAGAAGGTCATCATGCGCACGATGCTCCTCTCCGGCGCGCTCTGCGGCGTCACCGGACTTCTGCTCGTCAGCGGCACCGACCACACCATCGCGACAAACACAGTCGGCGGACGCGGATTCACCGCGATAATGGTATCGTGGCTCGCGAAGTTCAACCCCGCTTACATGATCCTCACCTCACTGCTCATCGTCTTCTTCCAGAAGGGCGCAATTCAGATATCGACGAGCCTCGGACTCAACGACTCGTTTGCCGATATCATCACAGGAATCATAATCTTCTTCATTATCGGCAGTGAGTTCTTCATCAACTACTCTGTCAAGTTCCGCAGCAAGGAGGCGAAGGCATAATGATAATCACATTCATTCAGCGTGCTATAATGCAGAGCATTCCTCTGCTCTTCGGCTCAACGGGCGAGACGATAACCGAAAAGGGCGGCAACCTGAACCTCGGTATCCCCGGCATCATGTATGTCGGCGGCATCTCCGGCGTTATCGGCGCGTTCTTCTATGAGAAGAGCGTCGAGACGGTTAACCCGTTCCTCGCAGTGCTCATTCCCCTGCTCTCGAGCATTTTGGGCTCGGCGCTCATGGGTCTGCTCTACTGCTTCCTGACCGTCACTCTACGTGCAAACCAGAACGTCACCGGTCTTGCGATGACAACTTTCGGCGTCGGCTTCGGCAACTTCTTCGGCGGCTCGCTGATAAAGATAACCGGCAGCGACATCCCCTCGATAGCGCTGAGCGCAACGAGCAACTGCTTCAAGACAACGCTCCCGTTCGCCGCAAAGCTCGGAAAGGTCGGAGATATATTCTTCTCCTACAGCTTCCTCGCTTACGCCGCGATAATCATCGCGCTCATCACCGCCTATTTCTTCAAGCACACGCGCACAGGACTTCAGCTGCGCGCGGTCGGCGAGAATCCCGCAACAAGTGACGCGGCGGGCATCAACGTCGGCAGATACAAATATGTCTCGACAATCGTCGGCAGCGTTATAGCGGGTCTCGGCGGTCTCTACTACGTCATGGACTACGCAAACGGCGTCTGGTCGAACAACGGCTTCGGCGACCGCGGCTGGCTTGCAATCGCGCTCGTTATCTTCGCCGTCTGGAAGCCCGATCTCGGCATCCTCGGCTCGTTCCTCTTCGGCGGTCTCATGGTCGTTCACAACTACATCCCGAACCTCAGCTTCGGCGCGCAGGAACTGTTCATGATGACTCCCTATGTTGTTACGATAATCGTCCTTGTCGCGGTCAGCATGCGCCGCAAGCGCGAGAATCTGCCGCCCGCGAGCCTCGGACTTTCTTACTTCCGCGAGGATCGATAATATTGATTTTTTGAAACTCATGGTGTATAATAAAGCCATAAAACTTAGGAGGTTTTACTATGTTAGTTTCCGCAGCAAAAATGCTCAAAGATGCAAAGGCCGGCAAGTACGCGGTCGGTCACTTCAATATCAACAACCTTGAGTGGACAAAGGCTATTCTTCTCACCGCTCAGGAGCTCAACTCCCCCGTTATCCTCGGCGTGTCCGAAGGCGCGGGCAAATATATGTGCGGTTTCAAGACCGTCACCGCTATGGTTGACGCTATGGTCAACGAGCTTGGAATCACCGTTCCCGTTGCGCTTCACCTTGATCACGGCTCCTATGAGGGCGCGCTCAAGTGCATCGAGGCGGGCTTCTCCTCCGTCATGTTCGACGGCTCTCACTACGGCATTGAGGAAAATATCGAGAAGACCAAGGAGATAATCGCTCTCGCTCACTCGAAGGGCATTTCCGTTGAAGCCGAAGTCGGCGCCATCGGCGGCGAAGAGGACGGCGTTATCGGCGGCGGCGAAGTTGCTGACCCCAACGAATGCAAGATGATCGCTGATCTCGGCGTCGATATGCTCGCAGCGGGCATTGGCAACATTCACGGCAAGTATCCCGCAAACTGGAAGGGCTTAAGATTTGATGTTCTCGCCAACATCCAGGAGCTCACCGGCGAGATGCCCCTCGTTCTCCACGGCGGCACGGGCATTCCCGCAGACATGATAAAGGAAGCTATCTCCCTCGGCGTTTCCAAGATCAACGTCAACACCGAGTGCCAGCTCGCTTTCGCTGACGCTACCAGAAAGTACATCGAGGCAGGCAAGGATCTCGAGGGCAAGGGCTTCGATCCCAGAAAGCTTCTCGCACCCGGCTTCGAGGCTATCAAGGCTACCGTCAAAGAGAAGATGGAGCTGTTCGGATCGGTCAACAAGGCATAAGAAAAGCTTCAAAAAACAATTTACCGGCAGAGTAAAATCTGCCGGTATTTTCATTTGCAAAGATGATAAAAAATTGCCGCCGATATTTTAACTCGGCGGCGATTATTTTATATTTCTTTGAGCAATTCCTCGCGTTGAGCATCGTAGCTGTCTTTTGTGATTTTTCCGGATGTGTAGTCCTGATTCAAATCCGCAATTCTATCCTCAACGCTCGACTTTTCTCTCGTAAAAACGCAGAATAGTAAAACTGCAAGCGCAACAGCAAAGATAATTGAATAAATACATCTTCCAATATAATAATATCCGATAAACTTATTAAGCTGACATAACTGACCATCGGCTTTATTAGTGTTAATAAGCGTTGACACCGCAGGTATGGCAGACGCGACAGCTCGCAAAATAGCTGCAAAGACAACTCCAATGCGTGATATATCAAAACACTTATCACTAATACCCATAGCAATAAATCCAACGATACTTATTATCTGCGGCAGTACAAAAAGAAAATAACCGGATGTGGTAAGCTTATTAGTATCATCGTTCTGATTCAAAAGGCGTTGAACGAGAATCCACAAATTTAGGGCTGCCATCACATAGGCGCATACTTTTAACAAAACCTTAGCATTGTGCTTAATCTTGTTATATATCAACATTAAGACGCACAGCACGAGCGGAATTAACTCAACTATCGAAGCCGGAAAAGCTATAAATATCAGATTAAGATAGTTTAGATTTGAAAGATAGCTATCATCTATAATAGAATAGTCCGAAGCAATAATAAATGCACACCATGCACAAATATTCACAATGATTGAAATTGAAAATAAAATGCACACAAGTTTCATTTTATCTGCGTGAAACACAAGCTTATTTTTCATCTTTTGCTCTCCAATTCAGCAAGCTTTCTGCTGTACTCCTCTTCGCTAATGAGACCCCTTGCCTTGAGGTTATTCAAAGCCGTTATCTTCTCGCTTTTATTCTGTGGCGCAACCGCATTGCCGCTCTGACCGCCGACAACAATCTTGCCTTCCTTTCCCGCTATAATCGCGCTGTTGACCACAAGCTCTCCGAAGCCGTACAGAACAAATGAAGAGACCCACGAGAGTAACGAGCCGATTATAATAACCGCTAATCCGGTCCAAACCAAGTCTTCATCCAAAGTGATAACAATAATTCCACCGATAACGCTTGCGATTATACCGCCCCAGCAGAAAAATGACGCAAGAGCTTTGATTTTCGAACCCACATTGTCAAACATAATATATCCTCCGTTTTATATTTCTAACCACATAAGGTTAGTTTTATTTTATAATAAACCACATATGATTAATTGTCAAGGATATACTAATCACATATGATACAATTCAGCAAAACTTACAAAAGAGAGCTGCTGGAATTATGCAAAAATACTATTATCAGAGACTGCGCGACATTCGTGAGGACAGAGAAAAAACGCAAAAGGAAATTGCGGAAGTGCTCAACACGACCTACCAGTATTACAGCGCATACGAGCGCGGTGTGCGGGACATACCGAGTCACCATATAAAAACTCTTGCGCTCTACTACAATATCTCCGCAGACTACCTTTTGGGACTTACGGACGAGCCGAAAGCGCTGAAATAAAGTTTAACGCCCGAGTGCGGATATCTCTATTGACTGCACTCGGGCGTTATTGTATAATCAACTAAAAATCTTAGGGGGAACAGATAAATGCTCACTATAAAAGACGGCGAGTTCAAAATGGACGGCGAGAGCTTTCGCATATATTCGGGCTCGATGCACTATTTCCGCATCATGCCCGAATACTGGGAGGACAGGCTCAGAAAGCTCAAGGCGGCGGGTTTCAACACGGTTGAAACATATGTCTGCTGGAACATGCATGAGCCGCGGAAGGGCGAATTTGACTTCACCGGCAGGTTCGACATCAGGCGTTTTATCAAGACAGCGCAGGAGGTCGGACTCTATGCGATAGTCAGACCCGGTCCGTATATCTGCGCGGAATGGGACTTCGGCGGACTGCCCGCTTGGCTGCTCAAGGACAGAAACATGCGTCTGCGCTGCGCCTATCCCGAATATTTGCAGCATGTTTCGGACTTCTATCACAGGCTGTTTGAGGAGATCGGCGATCTTCAGCAGAGCGAGGGCGGCAACATAATCGCGATGCAGATTGAGAACGAATACGGAAGCTACGGCAACGACAAGGAATATCTCAGATATATTGAAAAGCTGATGCTCGACTGCGGCACAAAGGTTATGCTCTTCACCTCCGACGGCGACGACAACAGCATGCTCTCCGGCGGCACGCTCCCCGATGTGTTCAAGACGCTGAACTTCGGTTCGCGCGCGTCCGAGATATTCAACGCCATGGACAGATTCCACGAGAACACCCCGAAGATGTGCACCGAGTTCTGGTGCGGATGGTTCGACCACTGGGGCGAGGAACATCACACTCGAGGCTCAGACAGCGTTGCGGGCGAGATTAAAGATTTTCTTGACATCGACGCGAGCTTCAATTTCTACATGTTCCACGGTGGCACGAACTTCGGCTTCACTGCCGGAGCGAACTGCTACGAAGAATATCAGCCGACGGTCACGAGCTATGACTACTGCGCACTGCTGACCGAATGGGGCGACTACACGCCCGCATATTATGCAGTCAGAGAGCTTCTGCTCAAGGCTCAGAACCTGCCCGAGACCGAGCTTCCCGCATCGCCGGAGCTCCAGACGATAGGCAAAGTCGAGCTTGACGAGAGCACCTCGCTGATGAGCAACTTCGACAATCTCGGCGAGCGCCATCGCGTTCCCCTGCCCGAGAGCATGGAATATTTCGGTCAGAACAGCGGCATGATTTACTACGAGACAAAGCTCGAACAGATATATGACCCGCGCGAGCTGCGCGTTGCGAATGTCCACGACACTGCGTATGTCTATATAGACGGCGAGCACAAGGCGACTATTGACCGCCGCGACGAGAACAAAGTCAAGGGCTACGATACATTCAAATTCGACGGCTGCACGGACGGCTGCACGATAGGCGTATTGGTTGACGCGATGGGACGAGTAAACTACGGCGAGCACCTCTACGACCGCAAGGGCATTGATGCCATCCGCTACGGCAACCAGAATCTCATGGGCTACGACGTTGTCACGCTCCCGCTTGACAATCCCGAGAAGATAGACTTTTCGCTCGAGGGCGGCAAGTATCCCCTCTTCATGCGCGGACACTTCAAGGCGCAGAGCCAAAATGACTGCTTCGTTCACCTTGACGGGTTCAAGAAAGGCTGCGTGTACATAAACGGCTTCAACATCGGCCGCTACTGGGAGATAGGTCCCCAGCGCGCGCTGTACATTCCCGGAGTTCTGCTCAAGGACGAGAATGAGATAATCATACTCGAACTTGAGGGCTGCGAAAAGACGGAGGTCGAGATAACCTCCGAGCCGGATTTGGGATAAAAAATATATAAAAGACAAAACCCCGAGCTGTTTTCACAGTTCGGGGTTCATTTATGCTATGCTGTTTTTTACTGCTTTGCGCCGTTATCGAACATCTCGAGAGCCTTGACGCTGATTGCGAAGCAATCGGCGAGACCCTGCTCGTTCATGTTGTCATAGGTGTCTCTTCTGGTGTGATAATAGTCCTCAAGCTTATGGTTGAGTCCGGTGACGCCGGTCGCTCTGAAGCCCGCCTGCGCGAACGCTGCGGAATCGGTAGCGCCGCCGAGAGGCGGAACCCAGCCCTTCTTGCAGGAGATATCAAGCTCCTTAGCAGCCTCCATAAACAGGTCGGAGACATCTTTATCCGCCTTGACCGTGCCGTTGAGGTCGCGGTAGTTGGTCATAAGATACTTGGGATCGTGAATCGTATCATAAGAGAAGATGAAAGTCGGGACATCGTCGAACTCGCCCTTATGAGCCGCGCACCACGCCTTTGCGCCGCGCAGACCCGCTTCCTCGGAGCCGGTGAGGATAACGCCGACTTCGGTGTTCTCAAACTCGATGCCCTCTTCCTTGAGAGCCTTGAGGATGGCTATGCCCATATAGCAGCCGGAAAGGTTGTCGTTCGCGCCGTCAACGATGCGGTTCTCGTTCCACATCCAATAAAGGCCGATAAGGAACGGGACGAATACGAGACCAATGAGGCGAAGAAGTCCGAGGGTCTCGTCTGCGTCAAACGAGACATACTCGAGTCCGTTCTTTGCTACGAGCATTATGGAAATGACAAGATAATAGACAGCGCCGATGCCGCAGATAACCGCGTGACCCTCAAAGCCGACACCGCCGAGCTTATAGTTTACGGGCCACTCCCAGGCGGCATCCGGATGGCCGTTGAAGAATATGCGGCGCTTGACCTCGCCCTTGCAGCTCTTGACTGCGGTGACGTTATGGCCGGTCTTTTCGGGGAAGAAGCGATCGATGAATTTCTTATAGAGTCCGAACTGCATAAAGACTATAAGCAGACCGACGACGATAAGAATTATCGAGACAAGCGGATAGAAGAACGAAATAGCTACCGCCGCGAGAACGAAGGTAATTGTGAAATATATCCAGCCGAAAAACGAACCGGGGTTCTCTTTGAACGACTCGACGTCGGCTCTCTCGCATCCGCACTCGTTTTTCAGTACGTCCGCCATATACTCACATGCCTGCTGCTCGCCCTTGGAGCCGGGATCGCGTTTTTCGAAGTCCTTGCATATGTGGGTTATCTCGCTCACCATATACTCGGCCGCTTCTTTCTTCTTGTCAATGACTGACTGAAGATTCATTTTTATTACCTCCTTAAATATAAGTCAAGCGGCCGCCCGAAACCGCAAATACGGGTCGCGGCAGCCGCTCAAAACAGTCTTTTATCTGCGGGGACCGGTAAAGCCGTTCGCCTGCTGGAACTTGTCGATCTTGTCGATAACGCCGAGGACAACATCGAATCCGTCGCCGACAGTGTCAACGCTGAAGCGCTCGGGCATATCGTGCCAGGTGTGATAATAATAGGTCAGGGTCGGATCCTGAGCCGCAAATGTAACGGACTTCATGCCCGCCTTGGTCATCGGGGTGCTGTCGCAGCCGCCGACGGGGTTATGTATGCAGCCGTTCGACTTACTCTGAATGCCGAGCTCCGCGAAGGTATCCTTGAACATTGCCTCAAGATCCTTGTCGAAGCGGCAGAACTGCCAATCGTCCTTGATAACAACCTCGAAATAGTCCTTATCGGCGACGGAGTCCAGATTTATGTTCCACGCGTTTTCAAGAATGGCCTCGCCCTTATGAGCGCGGGTGAAAGCGAGAGAACCGCGGAGTCCCGCCTCCTCGGAGCCGCAGTTGAAGTCGATGATGCGGCAGTTCTTGGGCATCTTGTCGGGATTCTCTTTGAAATACTTTGTAACAGCATAGCTGATAGCGCAGCCGGAGGCGTTATCCATAGCGCCGCGGGATGCGTTGCGCGGATCGGGATCAGCCCACATGACAAGGAACGCGCAGCCGATAGCTGTAACGAGGGGCAGGAAGCGCATAGCGAACATGAAGTTCACAAACGCGGGAGAAGCGAAAGCTTCCGCTGCCCAGCTTGCACCGAAATAATAGCCGGTGTAAAGGGTCGCGACGGCAATCGAAGTGCCTGCAAGGAAGAAGAAGCAGAGAGCGCCGAAGCCGACCTTGACGAAGGTGGCAACGAGGCCGAGTGCGGGGTTTGTCTTAGCGAACTTCGAAGCGTGCTCGGAATGACGCCAGTTCCAACTGGTGTCGGTATGGCCGGAGAGGATGATGGTGTAGTCATACTTGCCGTCCTCCGGGAGCAGCTCGCCATAGGTGTTCTGCGATACTTCCTGCTTGAAGAACATATCGAACCAGGTCTTATAAAGGAAAACGCTGCAGACAAGCCAGACGATGCATGCCGCCGAAGCGAGAGCCATGCCGTACCAGACTGCGGGGATGCCCATTGCAATATAGACAAGGGCGCTCAGCGCGAGACCGAGCCAGCCTGCATAGGGGATTCCGCCGATGGACGCACGCGGGGAAACCGCAAACTCTTCGCGAACGGGCTCGATGCCGATCTCTCTGAGCTTATCGCCCATATAGGCAGCAAACTTTTTTTCGCCGTCCGAACCCGGCAATCTTGCGCCGATGTTCTTCGCGGCATGATTGATTATGTCGTATACCTCTTCGGCATACTTTCTGTGTTCTTCTTTCATGAAAAAGCGATACTCCTTTTGAAAATGTGCCATAATTATACAATAATTAGACGCAAAATTGCAATAGAGTTTAAAGAGAATATAAAAATTTTTTTAAATCTTTGTGAACGAGTAAATTTTTTCGGCGTCGGACGGAAACGATAATAAATGCAAAGGCGCTTTTTTCTATCAGAAAGGATAAAATTAAAATGAATAAAGAAAACGACAAAAAATTCGACGGCAGCCACTGCCCCACACCGAGCTCCGACCCTGTCATGGGCGAACCCGAGGACTCATTCGACATGGTGAACAAATACGGAACTTACAACATTCAGCCAACCTCGCAGACGGAAAATTCTTTTCCGCATATTGCGCAGGGACTGCCGAAAAAGCGCAAAAACGGGAAGAAGAATTAAAAGGCTACCCCCTCAGTACGAACATTACTTTTTTCGGTATTAACTAAATTTTTTTGGGCAAAGCATCCAAATTCATTGACAGAAATTGTTTAAAGTATTAAAATGCAATAGGAAGTTTTTTGTTCTTTTTTGGGGGTAGATTATATTGAGAATTGCGGTATGTGACGACGATTTGCGGGAACTTCGGGAGATAATGTCGCTCATTGAAGAATATCCGCGAAAGGCAGCCTACGGAATAAGTGCTACGGCCTTTTCAAACTCCGAGGAGTTGGCGGAGAGAATCGGTGAATTCGATGTTTTTCTTCTCGATTACCGAATGCCGGATATAGACGGGTTCGAGCTTGCAAAGCGTATCAGAGAAGAATATATGACAACGAAGACTATTATATTCATCTCGCAATACGACGACATCGTCTACGACGCTTTTGAGGTTCATGCGCATCGCTATCTCACAAAGCCCGTTGAGAAAGAGAAGCTCTACCGTGCGCTCAACGAGCTGGACAAGGACGCATATTCATTCCGCCGCCTGCTCGTCAGAAACGGCGGGGATTCAAAGCTCATCGACATAGACAGCATATATTTTATAAAAGTCGAGCGTAAGGACGCATATATCCACTACGACAGCGGCGGCGAAGAGAAAGTGTTCGTCTGCAAAAGGTCTCTCGACAGCCTTGAAAAGGAGCTTACGCCTTTTCACTTTTTCCGCACGCATCGCAGCTATCTGACGAATCTGTCGATGATAGATTACCTTAATACGGATGGTATATACATAAAGAACCGTGAGGAGAGCATTCCGATCAGAGCAAAAAGCTTAAACAAGATATCCAGAAAGCTTCGCGAGCTGGCACGGCAGCGCAACTCGCTTTAAAGTATAGGGGTAACAGAAGATGAACAATATCAAAGTATTAAACGCTGTTTGCCCGCCGCTGAACCTCATCAGCTGCGCCGCATGCATGATTTTCGTATACATATTCCTTCACGCACTCATAGGCTACAAGAAAAAGGTCAGAAAAGCTCCGCTCGTCGTTTTCTGCGTTGTTCTTGCCGCCCTCTCGATTCTCCCGATATTCTTGCCAGAATATTTCGACATAACCGACATCGCAGACGCAACATCGACGCTCTGCTTTATCGTGTTCCCCTATCTCGTATTGAAGCCGTACAAAAAAAAGACGGCGTTTTTATGGATAGGTATCGCGATGGCGGCGAGCCTCGACTATTTCGCGTTCATTATAAACTACGCCTTCAAGCTCGACACCATCGGTCAGATGTCGGCAAAAGCCATACTGTATGTATTGGTGTTCATAGCTATCATGCTGACAAGCGACAGGGTCGGCGATTTTGACACCATAGAATCGTTCGACAGATTCCCGCCGGTCGCAAGCTTGATGATATTCGCGGCATTTCTCGCCGCATATTACAGCGTCACTGTGTCGCTCAACGCGGATTATTCCAAAGAGACGGCAAACGCGCTGACTATGCTTTCGTCCGTGCTCATCGTCGGATGCATAGCGTATCTGGTTACAAAATATCTTATCGCTTCGCAGAGAAAGCGCGCGACGGAGAAGCAGCTTGAGCTCGAGCTCAACCACTACAATAATATGGTTCAGAAAAACCGCGATATGCGTGTGTTCCGCCATGATTTCAAGAACAATCTCACCTCCGTCAGGGCGTTGATATCCGACGGGCAGTACGGCGAGGCGGAAAAATACATAGACGAGCTTTACGGCAGGCTCGACGCGACGAAAAATGCTTTTTCAACAGGCAACCACTTTGCCGACGCAATACTCGCCGAGAAGAGCACGGCTGCAGCAGTTTGGCAGACCAAGCTTGATTTCGACGGAATAATACCCGCCGACGGGATTGAAAACATCGACCTCTGCACTATTCTTGCGAACGCGCTGGACAACGCTGTTGAGGCGAGCAAGCTTGTTGACAACGCGGTCATCAGCGTTCACGCCGTTCAGGATTCGGCGGTGTTCATGCTGACCGTCAGCAACCCCACTCTCCACCCGGTCGAGATAAAGAACAACACTGTCAAAACGACGAAGCTCGACAGCGTGAACCACGGGCTCGGCATCGGCAGCATAAGAAGCGCCGCAAAGAAGTACAACGGCGAGGTCAATCTCAAATATGAAAACGGATATTTCACTGTTGAAGTGATGATGATAATGAGAAAGGGTGCAAGAAACGATGAACAGTAAAATCAAAGCAACGCTCAGGAAATTTTTGAGCATTGCGCTCGCGGCACTGACCGTGTTCGGCTGCGCCGGAGCGGCTTTTGCCGCAGGCTCGGACGCAAGCGGCACAGTCAACGGAGTCGATTGGGTCTACACCTCGGCCGACAAAACGCTCGTTTTGAGCGGCAGCGGCACACTCGGCGAAGATGTTGCCGACTTCGGGCTTTTCGGCGGCTCATGGGTCGCCGAGCATGTAAAGATCGGGGCGGATGTAAATATCACAACCGGTCGCGTCTTTGAGAACTTTGACTTTGTAGATGAATATGAGGTAGACGCGAACAATAAATATCTCTGCAACCCCGACGGCGTGCTTATGGACAAAGATAAGACTGTGCTCATAAAATACCCAGCTGGGAGCAAAGAATTTTCGTTTTACACCGTTCCCGATACCGTGAAAACCATTTCTTACCGTGCTTTTGAGTTTTCTTCCGCTCTCAAAACAATATTCCTTAACGACGGTCTTGAGACAATAGAAAACTTTGCGTTTGACAACTGCGGCAATTTGCTCTATATCACAATACCCGGCACGGTGACCTCGATGGGCAAAGGCGTTCTGGCTCAGTGCAATCTGCTCAACAAGGTAACCATTGAAGAGGGCGTTACCGCGATACCCGAAGACGCATTTGACAGATGCAGAAGTCTCGAAACAGTAAATCTTCCCGATTCACTGACAACTATAGGCGACATCGCATTCTTTGGCTGCACCAAGCTTAAAACCCTGAAGCTGCCGAAAAATCTTCAGACATTTACCGACTCCCCCGGAAGAAATTTCGGCGGACTCAATATTGCCCTGACAGTCGACCCCGAAAATCAGTATTTCAGCACGGACGATCTCGGTGTGCTCTACAACAAGGACAAGACCCTGCTCTACTACTGCCCGAATCTTCCGTATACTTTTGACTACACCGTCAGATGTGATCTCAATAAATATGCATTCAAGGGGTGCGAAAATCTCAGAAACGTTGACATTGCATATAACCTGCGCGCCATACCGACATATGCTTTCAACGGCTGCAAAAATCTCAATACCGTAACTCTCCCCGCGACGCTTCAGAGAGTTGACGGCGCTGCGTTCGATTCATCGCTGAATACGGTAAATTACCGCGGCACAGAGGAACTCTGGAAGCTCATAACTATAGACAGCTACGACAACAGCGCCATTAAATCGGCAAATGTTGTTTATAATTACAGCGAAGAGGAAGAGCCGGAGGAGATAACCTTCACCTTCGACAGATCCAAAAGTACTGTAACCATAACAGGAAGCGGCACTTTGACGGTCAATGACATAAAGAAATGGGACACCTCGGAAATAAACACATACGCTCTCAAGGTTAAAATCGGCAAGAACATAAACGTAACCGATGCGAGAGTGTTCTGCGACTCGATACAGCCGTTCTATTACATGAAATCGTTCGAGGTCGATTCCGGCAACCCGTATCTCAGCTCGCTCAACGGAATTCTCTACAACAAGGACAAGACAAAGCTCATCAGGTTCCCTGCCCAAAATACAACGGCTGACTACGATGTTGTCGAGTGCACGGTTGCATCTACTGTAAAAGAAATCGCGCCATATGCGTTCGCGAACACGGGAGTTACAGATGTCAATCTCCCGAGCGGACTTGAAACCATCGGCGATTACGCTTTTTACAGTGCGACAAAGCTTGTTGACATCACTATCCCGGGCTCCGTAAAGACAATAGGCGTCGGCGCATTCCGTGACTGTTGGAAAATGACAAAGGCAACTCTGCCCGAGGGTCTTGAAACTATTCCACGGGAATGCTTTATTGGCTGCAGAAAGCTTGAAAGCGTAAATATTCCGGATTCTGTCACAACGATAGGCAATATGGCTTTCACAGGCTGTGCGCTCAAAGAGATAAATATATCGAAAAATCTTACAGAGATATCAATTCCCGGATACACTTTCAGCGGCTGCCCTGCGGCAATTACGGTAGACGCCGCCAACCCGAACTACAGCGCAGACGAGCGCGGAGTGCTCTATAACAAGGACAAGTCGCTCCTGCTCCACTGCCCGAACTTCGAGAAAGCTTTCACATTCGATATAAACTGCAACATAGATCAATATGCTTTCTACAACTGCGCGAATCTTACTGATGTAACTTTCTCATATGCTATCAAGAAAATTCCGTATGCCGCGTTCAGGAACTGCGGCTCGCTCAAGATAACCACAGTCCCCGACACAGTCAGAATGATAGACCAGGTAGCATTCGACGGATGCGGAATGACAGAGTTCTATCTCCCCGACTCGGTTGAATATGTAGGAACTCAAGCATTCAGCAGCACACCGCTGACACATTTTGAGTTCAATGACAAAGTAGACACTTTCAAAAATATATTCTCTATATGCCCGAAGCTCAGAACCGTCGTTGTCGGAAAGGGCATAAAGAAGATAGAAATCGGTGCGCTCGGCGGCACGAACAGGATAGATACTATATACTATCGCGGCACAAAGAGCGACTGGGACAAGATAAATGTTGTTGACGTTGCATCTGCGCTCAAGAACATCAAGATTGTCTATAACTATGGTCAGACGAGCGGCGTATGCGGCGACAACCTCACATGGAGCCTGCAGCCCGACCTCTTCCAAATAACTGTTGAGGGCAGCGGCGACATGTATTCCTACGACAACGCTGAGGACTTCACCTGGAGCAGCAACGCCGATCTGGTCACGGGAGTTGTATTCGGCAACGGAGTGACCTCCGTCGGCAAGAATGCGTTCAACAGCTTCCCCCATCTCAACGAGGTACTGCTCGGAAGCGATGTAAAAAATATAAACTCCCTCGCATTCGCAAACTGCGGCGACCTCATGACCGTTGCGATAACAACGGAGGGCGACACGGAAATAGAGTACGATGCGTTTGACGGTCACAACGAAAAATTCCTGCTCATATGCGACGAGAAAAACACCGCCGCGCAGGCTTTCGCCCTTGATAATGAGATGCCGCTTGTGACAGTAAGCTACGACGAGGAGAAGAAGGTTATAAACTTCAAAGGCACGCTCACCGTTTTTGACGGCGTCGCCGGAAGATACCTCGCCTACTACGCATCGAGATACCCCGACGCCATGTATCTCCACTTCGATGTTCTGACCTTCGACGGAATCAAGACGGCAGACTCGACGGACGGCAAGAGATTCGAGTGCGTCGATCCCGACTCCGAGTACCTCACCTTCAAGGACATCTATGTGAAGATAAGCGTTATGAAGGACGGCGAGGAAAAGGACGTCACCTTCGGCGAAATGCTTGAAAGATACGAAAACGGCGACTATGACGCTTTCTATGCCGAAATAGAGAACGACAACGGCACGGACAAATCGCTCGTTGTCAAGGCTTTCCAAGCAATCTTCAAGCCGATTCTTAAAATCACGTCATCTATAATTAATTTTATAAAGAAGCTGTTTAAATAACACAGACGAGCCGCTCTGCAAAACTCACAGGGCGGCTCTTTTTGCGTTTCGTTCGCGCTTTTTATTGATTTTCTTCCCGCGAAATGATATTATAAAGGACAACAGATTTTCGGAGATGAGTTTTGTGTTCATTCTGACGCTCGGCGAAAGCGATCCGTTTTTCAACCTGTCGGCTGAGGAATACTTTCTCTGCGAAAAGGACGAAGATTTTTTCCTGCTCTGGCAAAACGAGCCGTGCATTGTAATCGGCAGAAATCAGAACGCGGCGGACGAGATAAACGGTGATTATGTCCGCACCCGCTCGCTGCCCGTTGTTCGGCGGATGACCGGCGGCGGGGCTGTCTATCACGACGCGGGCAACCTCAATTTTTCGTTCATTCAAAACGGCGAAGCGGACAGAGTTGAACTATGCCGACCCGTTATAGATGTTCTTCGCTCCATCGGCGTTGTGGCGGAGATATCCGGGCGAAACGACATTCTTGTCGGCGGCAGAAAAGTTTCCGGCACGGCGATGTGCTCGCACGGCGGCAGATCGCTTTTTCACGGAACGCTGCTGATAAGCGCCGACCTTGAGGCTATGTCCGAGGCGCTGAAGCCGGACGAAACCAAGCTGATCGGGCACGGAGTTAAATCAGTCAGAAGCCGCGTTGCGAATCTGTCGGAATACACGAAAGAAGAAGTCAGACCCGATATTATCGGTGCGATGCTGGCTGAATATATGACGGAGCGCGGCGGAGAAATATATGAACTCGGCGAAAGCGATATAGAAGCCATTGAGAAGCTTCGGGACAGTAAATATTCGACCGACGAATGGAACTGCGGCGCCGAGCGGCTTCAAAAATCTGAGCGATCCCGTCTTAGCTGCGGGACGGTTTATATAAAAAAGAAAGCCGCCTGCGGGCGGATAGAAGATATACACATTTTCGGCGATTTCATGAACATCGGAGATATTTCAAAGCTCGAAGCGCGGCTTCGCGGGGCGGAGTTCCGGCGCGAAGAAATAATATCGGCGCTCGAAGAAGCCCGGGTTGAAAAATATATTCCGAATCTGACCGCAGACGAGCTTGCGGACATCATAATGAAAAGCGAGTGATACACATGGAGAGACTCAAAAGGGCTGCTGCCATACATGATATTTCGGGCTTCGGCAAATGCTCGCTGACAGTTGCCCTGCCGATAATCTCTGCCATGGGCATTGAGGTTTCGGTCATACCGACCGCCGTGCTATCGACGCACACTGGCGGATTCACGGGCTTCACCTACCGCGACCTCACGGGCGACATGCGCCCGATCGCGGAGCATTGGAAGAGCCTCGGAATAAAATTTGACGCGATATACAGCGGCTTTCTCGGCTCAGTCGAGCAGATAGACATAGTGACCGATTTTATAGATGATTTCAAAGAGAAAGACACGGTCGTGCTCGTCGACCCCGCGATGGCGGACGGCGGGAAGATGTATACGGTGTTTGACATGGACTTTGCAAAGCAAATGACGCGCCTTTGCGCCAAGGCGGACATAATCGTTCCGAACTTCACGGAAGCTGCGTTCATGCTCGGCGAGGAATACCGCCCTGCCCCCTACTCAAAAGAATATGTTGAATCGACGCTTCGCAGGCTCTCTTGTCTCGGGCCGTCAAAAGTGGTTCTGACGGGCGTTGCATTCGACGGCAGGCAGGTCGGCTCGGCATCATACGACCGCTCGACAGACGAGATAAGCTACGCCCTCTCGGACACGGTGGACGGATATTTTCACGGCACGGGCGATGTGTTCGCGAGCGCGCTGCTCGGCGCATACATGAACGGACTGAGCCTCGCCAAAAGCGCAAGGATAGCCGTTGACTATACCCACGGCTGCATCGTGAGGACAAAAGAAGCGGGCACGGATCTTCGCTACGGCGTTGATTTTGAGCACGGAATACCCGATCTGCTCCGGCAGACAGGAATAATATAAATAAAGAAAAGGCAAAGAGGAGAGGAAGAAATGAGCTACGCAGACGAGGTATTTATCGCCAACTGCAAGGATATACTCGAAAACGGCACATGGGACACGGACTACAACGTCCGCCCGCACTGGGAGGACGGCACGAGTGCGCACACGATAAAGAAATTCGGCATTGTCAACCGCTACGACCTTTCAAAGGAGTTCCCGGCGATGACGCTGAGAAAGACCTTCATCAAGAGCGCAACGGACGAGCTGCTCTGGATATGGCAGAAGAAATCGAACAACGTCAACGACTTCAAGGGGCACGTCTGGGACGCTTGGGCTAACGAGGACGGCAGCATCGGCAAGGCATACGGCTATCAGCTCGGAGTCAAGCACCACTATCCCGAGGGCGACTTCGACCAGGTTGACAGAGTTCTCTATGACCTCAAGCACAACCCGCTCAGCCGCCGCATACTGACAAACATATACGTCCACGCAGACCTGAGTGAAATGAATCTCTATCCCTGCGCCTACAGCATGACTTTCAATGTCACGGGCAAGAAACTCAACGCGATACTCAACCAGCGCTCGCAGGATATGCTCACGGCAAACAGCTGGAACGTCTGCCAATATGCGACGCTCGTTCACATGATAGCGCAGGTCTCGGGACTTGAGCCGGGCGAGTTTGTTCATGTCATTGCGGACGCGCATATCTACGACAAGCACGTTCCGATAGTCGAAGAGCTGATAAAGCGCGAGCCATACGACGCGCCGAAATTCGTCCTCGACAAGTCGATAACCGACTTCTACAAATTCACGCCCGACAGCGTGCATTTTGAGGACTACAAGTATCACGAGTTCACCGAGAAGATACCCGTTGCGATATAAGGAGCGAAAATGAAAGCAATAGTTTGCGCCGACATAAACTGGGGCATCGGCAAGGGCACGGGAATGCTCTTTCATATCCCCGCCGACCTCAAGTTTTTCAAAGAGAAGACCATGGGCAGCACCGTTATCATGGGACGCACGACATTTCTCTCCCTGCCGGGGCAGAAGGCTCTGCCTGGCAGGAAGAATATAGTGCTGACGCGAGACGAAAATTGGAGCGCCGAGAATGTCACGGTGTGCCACGGCATTGACGAGCTTGCGGACATAATAAGCAGCGACGAAAAAGTGTTTCTTATAGGCGGCGAGGCAGTCTACGGTGAGCTCATAGACGCCTGCGACGAGGCGTTTGTAACGCGCGTCAACGCGGACGGGGGCGCGGAGAAGTTCTTCCCCGACCTCGACGCCCGCGCAGGCTGGAGGCTCGTCGAGCGCTCCGCCGCGCAGGAGAGCAACGGATATATTTTCACATTCGACAGATATGTAAAAAAATAAGCTATACGAAACGGAATTGACGGACTGACCGCCAATCCCGTTTTTTGTTTTATTCGGTCGGGTCGAGCTTTTTTCGACTCTTTAATCAAAGATTTATTTTTGCGCTATCGCCGTTCTTGCCGCAATATGCACAAACAAAGCGCCCGACATTTGGAAATATTGACGAGAGAAAAATAAAGTTTTTCCGTTGACAAACGCCGAAAAGGATGATAATATACAACTGAGCTATTTGAGATAGCTCAGTTAGCTAACTTTTTAATACGGAGGACAAATCGTGATTATACTCGATTTCCACTCAAAAACACCTATCTACGAACAGATCGAGGAGCAGGTGATGCTCATGGTCAGGCGCGGCGTGTACAAGCCGCACGACCGTCTGCCCTCCACCCGCTCTTTAGCTTCCGAGCTCAAGCTCAATGTGAACACCGTAAAGCGCGCGTTTCAGGAGCTTGAGGCAAAGGGCGTGACCTATTCCCAACCCGGGCGCGGAGTCTTTATCAGCGAAAACGCGGCGGACAACAGCCGCGTGCGCGAGCAGGCTCTTTCGGCGCTCTCGGCCGCTCTGCGCTCGGCGAAGGCAAACGGGCTGAGCGAAGCGGATATTGAGGAGCTTCTAAAGCAGGTCTACGCCGAAAACAAATGAAAGGAGCAAAGAGGCAAACGCCATGATTGAATTCAGAAACGTCACAAAAAGCTACGGCGATTTCACCGCCGTTGAGGACATATCCTTCTCCGCTTGTGACTCGTCCGTCTGCGGTCTGATAGGCTACAACGGCGCGGGCAAAACAACGCTTATAAAATGCGCCGCAGGGCTCTATAAGCCGGACTCCGGCAAGGTGCTTATAGACGGCGAATCCACCTACAATTCCGACGAGGTGCGCTCACGGCTGTTCTTCGTGCCGGACGATCTCTTCTTCCCCGTCGGCTCGACCCCGAACAGCGCGGCTCGCTTCTACAAAGACTACTACCCGGAGTTTTCATTCGGCAACTTCGAGCGTATGCTAAAGCTCTTTGAGCTTGACGGCGACGCAAAAATACGCGGATTTTCAAAAGGAATGCAGCGCCAGACGGAGATAGCGTTAGCGCTCGCCTCGTCGCCGAAGGTCCTGCTGCTCGACGAATGCCTCGACGGGCTTGACATCGCAAAAAAGGACATCTGCAAGCAGCTTTTCATGGACTACATGGCTCAGAGCGGCTGCACCATGCTCATCTCGTCCCACGCGATAGCAGATCTTCAAAACATCTGCGACAGGATAGTGCTGATATCCGGCAAGCGTATGCAGATGAACTGCTGCACGGACGATATCCCCTCTACCTGGCGCAAATTCAGGCTTCAGTTTGACTTTGAGCCGACGCGCTCGATATTCGGGAATATCGACATCAAAAAGCTCGACATCGACGGCAGGAGTGCCGTTGTGACCGTCTGCGGACATATCGATGACGCGAGGGCAAAGCTCGACGCATTGGAGCCGCTGTTTATCGACGAGTTCCCGATGGAGCTTGAAGAAATATTCTTACAGGAAACGGAGGATAAGAGCGATGAAATCTCAAAAGTCTTTGAATAATATTGCTTCCGCCGACTTAAAGCGCAGCTTTGCTTCAAATCTCGTCATACCCGCGCTGACCTTTCTCGCATTCACTGTGCAGGCGGCAGTATGCACATATTTTCAGTTCAAACAGAAAGAAAAGGTCTTTTTCACATGGTTCAGGGACTCGCCCGATGCGCTTGTTTTCATCTCATTCTGCATTGTGCTCGTCGGCGCGATACAGGCGGCATATACCCTGCGGTTCATCAACATAAAGAATCAGTCAAATGTGTGGTTCAGCTTCAATCTCAGCCGCTCGACGCTCTTTAAAAACCGCTGTGTTTCTTCGCTGACGCTCCTCGGCGCGGCGATAATAATACCCGGAATAATCAGCGCGATAATATGCTGCGCGTCCGGCTGCTCCGCCGCAAAAGTTCTCCCGGTAATATTCTATCAGTATTCCGGATTTTTGACGATGATGTTCGCGGGCTTTGCGATAGGCGCGCTGACGGCGTCGCTCACGGGCAGCGTTGCGGAGAGCATATTCTATTCTGTAGTGCTCATTCTCGCCCTGCCGCTTCTCTCGACTGCTTGGGACGCCCTTTCTTCGGTATTTCTGCGCGGCAGGACGGCAGTCTCCGGCGTGAATTACACCGGCGACATGGATATGCAGCATTACTATTTCAGTTTCTCCATCCAACGGGGCGGACGCGGGATAATGGCATTCTGCCCGTTCACGCTGTTCCGCGTTCCCGGGACAAGCAGAGCGGATGTGATGAGCTTGAAGCTGCGCGGATTCGGTCCTATCGACTTCGGTTTCTGCAAGGACGGCTCGTCCCTGCCCGGGATAGGCGCATGGCTTCCGATACTGCTTTGGATAGTTTTGACCGCCGTATTGATCGTGCTCGCGCAGCGGATGTTCGGCAAAAAGAAGCTTGAAGAGCTCGGAGTTCCGGCGGCGAGCCGTGTGCTCACAGCGCTTACCTCGGCGATAATAGTGTTCTGCGGATTTTCCGTTCCCGCATGGGTTTTGAAAACGGCTCTCCCCTCCGTTAATACTGCGCTCACCGCGCTTTTGGGTATCGCCGTCATGCTCGCGGCATATTTTGCCTACACATTCATTGCGCGCAGGAATTTGAAGGCGGTTCGCAAGAATCTCTGGCAGTTTGCAATGCCGGTCGGCGCAGCGGCGATAATCACCGCAATATTCCTGACCGGCGGATTCGGCTACACCGCGCGCGTTCCCGAGGAGGAAGAGATAGAGTATGTCACGGTGTCGATGCCGTTCAGCTTTGAGAGCGGAATGGCGCAAAACGGCAGTATACTCCGCACCGTCAAGGGCACTGCAACGGTTCTCAAGCCCTATTCCAACTGCATAACTCTCTCGACGGAAAAGGACATAAACACGGTGCTCTCCATCCACAAGCTCATAACGAACGAGAAGAAGAGCGACGAAAAGACAAACACCCAGTTCTCCGTCAAGTATTATTTCAAGAACGGGAAGAGCATGGAGCGCACTTTCACGAACATAAGTGAAAAAGACCTCAACTCATATTTTGCCGTTGCCGACACGGACGGGGTAAAGGAACAGCAATATCTTTTCCTCGCCGCCTCCGACACAGAGCGCGAAAAGCTCAAAAGCGAAGACATAAAAGCTCCGAATATGTCGAACCTGCAAGGCTATTTCTTATTTCGAAACTACGGCAATCCTCTGCGCAATACGGATGGCGTTCTAATAGCGAGCAAGGACGGCAGCTTCTGCCGCGAGCTGAGCTCGGATGAGCTTGATAAGCTCGGCAAATGCATATGGAGCGACATATCGAAGAAAAAATATACGGATATTCTTCGCGGCAGCGAAAAGGAAGTAGCATATATTTATCTCAACGACAATGCCACATACTACGGCGGTCGATATGAAGAAAATGTTAAAGGCAGGTCGGTTCTTACGGCTATCACTGGCGACATGACCGAGACGCTGAGGTTTATCAAAGAACACGGCATGGCGGACGCACTCGGACAAAAGCGTGAAGTGAAGAGCGTCAATATTTACGACTGCCGCCGCATCATTTCGAAAGCGAAGGAGATAAACAAAAACGGAAGCTACGGCGGCACCGCGATAAACCCGATTTTTATTATGAGCACGATGTTCAACACGAAAGAAATAAAGTTGGTGACCAAAGCTTTCGGCGACATGGATGACTGCTTCATAAAGAGCGTTACAAATCAAAAGCAGTCAGACGAGCTGTTCGCACTCGCTCAAGGACAGTGTTACACCTCTCTCGGCGGCTATATCGCGCAGATAACGTTCACCGACGGCTACAATCAGACGATGTACATTTCCGAAAGCGATGCACCGGGATATATAAAATAACGAGAAAAGCGGCAGGGCTTCAAAAGGCTCCTGCCGTTTTTGTTATACATATTCTGCTGTCATCTGAACTGTTCCGGTAAAGCGGTCGAAGTCTATCATGATGTAGTTGCCGCCGTTTTCGAAATTGAACTCATGTTTGAATCTGCCGTCGGCGTCGGGCGTATATTCGAGCACTTTTCCGTTCATTCTCAGGCGGATGACCGCGCTGCCAGACTCGGTTTTGATATAAGCTTTCACTTTTATCAGCTTGTCGCGCGCCGATGCGCAGGAGAGCAACGGATATATTTTCACATTCGACAGATATGTAAAAGAATAAGAGACAAAAAGAACCGGGATTGATATTTCGCCAACCCCGGTTTTGTTTTATTCCGCCGGTTCGAGCTCCGGCTCGTTTTCTTCTATATCGCCCGCGAGACCTAATTTCTGTTCGAGCTTCGACTTTTTCTTATATGTCTCATTCCACTCCTGCTGAGTGAACTCATAGCCGTAGGCAAGGAAGAGATCCTCGCCGCGCTTCTCCTGCTTTGAATAGCGCGCTTTCTTGAGCAGGACTACAATACCCACGCCGAGCAGCGAACCGACGAGCGCCGCCGCGAACGAGAGCAGAATAACTTTCGCTCCCCCGCCGGCATAGAGCGGAGGCAGCAGCCCCGCAAAGGCATCGTATTTATCGGTGACAACGATTGTAGAAGTGCGGAGAAGTCCGTATTTCCGGGCATAGTCAGTCAAGAACGACTCGTTGCAGATACCGAACGCCGCGGCGAGGATACCAGTGAGCGTTGTACCGCCGATGAGTGCAAAAGGCGTTGTCTGCGGCTCTCTGACGCAATAGACCATCGGCGACATCGCCATGAGCCTGACATTCTGGAACACCTCGTTAATGAAGCCCGTGTTGAGCAGGTTTTCATCATAGACGACCATCGGCCAGGACTTGAACTTCTTGCCGACGAAGAGATATATCATACATATCCACGACGGGGTTATCATCGCCGCGGAGAACACTGTGAGCAGTCTTGCGCTCTCCATTGAGCCCGCCAGCACGCCCTTGAATATCTCATCGAACACCGCGAGCGAGAGCGGACCGCCGACATCGAAACCGAGTGCGAAGCCTATCACGGCGCCTTTGAGAATGATATTTGCGGAGGAGGCGACTATTCCGGCGAGCTTATGCGCGAGCAGGGTCATCGGCAGAGCGTAGGCATAGTTCATAACAAAGAACACCGCGAAAGCGGAAAGCCCGATCACAACGAGCGAATCGCCGAGCAGGGTCATATTTTTAAGCTGCGGGCGGAATGTGCATATAAGTTCCTCGCGCTTTGCTTCGTCTTTTATCTTTGAATGGGCAAGCTTCAACAGCAGACCGAACGCCCATTCTATAACGACGACGCAGACCTTGTGCAGGAAGGTCACGCACACTGTACTCAGCAACGCTATCACATAATAGCCCATGAAGCCGATAACAGACGAGCCGCCTATTGTTTCAACGCCCGCGACCTGGGTGCAGAAGAGACCGAAATATACGGCGAGAACGCCCGAGACAAGCGCGGAGAAAAATCCGCCTGCGTAATACGCCATACATATCGACATACCTATGCCGAAAAGCTGGACGGACATATACGAGACCCAATAGAGTCCGTCGAGCAGGGACGGAAAAACTTTTCCGAGAATAAGTATTATAAACGCGAATATCGCGGCGAAGAGCATGAACGGGAACAGCGCGGTCGAGGTCTTGACCGCAGCGCGTCTGAGCTGATATTTTTCAAACAGCGGCGCTTTTAGATACTCCCCCGCGCTTTTGTACGGATTTTCTGTGTTATACATCTTTACCCTCCTGCTTGTTTTTTCTAATCATAGCATTATATTAGCGATATTGCAACATATTCACTTATTTTATCGCATCTTTTTGTATATATTTTTAAAACTTCTTGCAATATGCACAATTTAAGCTCAGGACATTTGGGGATATTGACAGTCGGCAGAATAACTCTTTGCTGAAATTTCATTCCGCTCGCGCGGCAGCGATGTGTTGAGTCGCCGAGGCGATTATCAAGCAAAAAATCCTACCCAAGGGAAAACCGTGGGTAGGATTTCTGTTTTTCGCTCCCATGCAAGGCACGGGGAAAATTATATTACAGCTCGTTTATCATCGAGAGCAGGTCGACATAGAACACGCGGACATTATGATTGACGAACAGACCGCCGTTTATCGAGAGGTGGTCGCCGCTGAATGTCGGCATGATGTTCCATACGCCCGTTGCGACTTCGCCGCCGCTGTAAACGGCAGAGGGCGCATTGAACGGAGCGAGGGCGGAGATTTTGTTGACAAGTCCGTCGTTCTCGAACCACTTTTCGTCGACGACATAGCCGCCCTTGGTGGTGCAGGTGAACTTGCCCATTCTGACTGCGCACGCTCTGAAGAGCCTATCTATATTGCCGTCTACCGGGCTGTAAGTGCCGTCCGCATTGCGCTCGGTCGCGCTGCACGGATAGGAGAAATAATAGACATTTTTGAGCGTCGAGATATTCTCATTTATCGCGAGAGCGTGGTCGATGTCCATATCATATTCCGCGCTGTCCGAAAGCGCTCTGTCGAGATGCGGAGCGGTGGCAACGGTGAGCATGGCGACAACCGCGCGCTCTTCGGCGGTGGCGTTGACATCTTTGATTATAGCGTCGCGCACGAGATAGGCGGTCGTGCCGTTATGCGGAGCGGCGAGCGCTGTGACGGAATATATCCAATCTGCCTTTCCGCCCGTGAACAGGTCGGAGACATCGCTGCCCGAAGCCTCGCGCTCGGCCTCGCTGCCGTTTGCCATAAGCTCAGCCAGAAGTCTGACGGTCACGCCGCCGAATGAATGACCGAGAAGATTTATCTTATCCTCGGCGCTCCACTCATCGATAAGCGGATCGGAGGAATAATCCTCGCCGTATCTGTCGTGGCGGCAGCGCTTTGAATGCTCCTCGCCGTAGTCGGTGACGGTGCCGGTCAGCTGGGCGTAGAGCTCGCAGGCTCTGTCCCATGCGCTTCCCGTCGGATCGACCGCTGCGGAATAGCACTCGAAACCGCGGGCGTTGAGATACTGCATCAGATCGCCGCCGAACATACCCCAATAGGGCAGGAAATCGTTATACCAGGTGTAGCTGCCCCAGCCCGCAAGACCGTGAACGAAAACGTTGGCATACTCGGTGTTGAACTTCGTATCGTCAACCTTAACGTGCGGAATGTTGAGCGCGGGGAAGCAGAACATAATTACAGATACAATAAATGAAATTATTTTTGCCACATGACCATCCCTTTTTCATTGTTTTTGTCGGCGGTTATTCTCCGAACGCGCCGTTTACAAGACAATTATATATGGAATTTATTCCCGTTGTCAATCGGTTTTCAAAAATAAAAACGGCTGCGGTCGGAGCAAATATATCGCCCGATCACAGCCGTCTTTTCACCATTTTTCGCGCATGAGGCGGAGATTTAAAACTCTCAGCTCCTCTTTACGCTTTTCATAATCCGGGCACCGCGAACCGACAAGCCGCCAGAACGCCGCCGAATGATCCATGTGTTTAAGATGCGAAAGCTCATGGATAATGCAATAATCAACCGCGCCCCCGGGCGCCATAACGAGAAACAGCGAGAGATTTATATTCCCCTTTGAGGTGCATGAACCCCAGCGCGTTCTCGCGGAATTTATCTTGACCGAAGCGACCGTTTCGCCGAACTGATCGGCAAGCTCATATGTCCTGCGGACGAGATAATTCTTGGCAAGCGAGCGGTAGATTTCCTTGAGCGCTGCCGCCGTATCATCAACCGAGAGCCCGTCGGGAACAAAAAAGCTGCTGCCGTCAAATCCTGCGCGTTTCCCGGGAACTTTTATCATCGGATACTCGCGCCCGAGCAGGAGAAGTCCGGACTCCCTACCCGGGACGAACGAATCGGAAATATCTTTTCGCTCCTGCACCTTTGCGAGATTTTTGAGCACCCACGCGCGCTTTTCAAAGAGAAAATCTTCGATATGCTTGAGGCTCATGCGGCGCGGCGCATAGACCAGAACCTTTGCATCGCGCGATATTTTTATGCTCAGCGTCCTGCGGTCGGAGCGCGTTAATTCATACTTAAAACCGAGTTCGGGCATTATTCTATACCCATATCTGCCTTGAACTGTTCGGTCAGCTCGCGCATCTGTTCTATCTCCATGCGGCGGCTGAGAGTGAACGCGGAGGCGTCCTTTGAGCGGCAGTCACAGCCCATCGGCACGCCCTCGAGGGACAGATAATACTTCGCGTTGACGGGATAAACCTGGCACTCGGCGAGAGATGCAAAGCCGAGAAAAGCCTGAACTTTTTTTGCCTTTTCCGGCTCTTTTTTAAAGTTTTTGCAGAGCCACGAATAAATCTCCGGGTGGAAATTCGCCATAACTCCGGAGAAACCGGCGCAGCCCATTTTCAGCGTTTCGAGCAGGCTCGCGGAGTTGGCGTTGAATATCTTGAGTCCCATGCCGTCAACGGCTCTGAGCTTTTCGTTTATCATGCCGGGGTCGCAGCAGGTATCTTTGAGAAAAGTGAATCTGCCGGACTCGGCGAGCTTTTTGAGCACCTCGGGAGTCATAACGCGCTTATAGGGATAGGGGCACTCGTAGATGCCGAAATTGACATCGCCGACGGATTCGACAGCCCTGTCGATATTTTTAAGAAACACGCTGTCGTCCTCATCGGCTGAGGCGAATCTGTTTGAGATAAACACATAGGCATCTATCCCCTCGTCTATGAAAGCCTTTGCCTCTTCTATCTGAGTGTCAAGGTCATCCGCGACATGACCGGACGCGACGATTGAGATATTTTTCGGCGTATGCTGCATGACAAAATGCAGGAGCTCGAGTCGCTCTTCAAACGAGAGGAAGAATATCTCGCTCGACTGGCAGATGGCGAAAATTCCGTCGACTTTCTTCCCGGCGTACCAGTTTATGAGCGCTTCGACAGCCGCATAATCTATCTTATTGTCCTTTGTGAACGGCGTTATCATGGTCGGATAGACGCCGTTGGGAATCATCTTTTTCATTTTTTGTCCCTCCAATATGATCTCAGTTAAGTTTATCACATCGGCGGGAATTGTCAAGAAAATCAGGCGGACAGGTTGCGCCGCAGGAGCGCGAGCACCGCTTTTTCGCGCCGCGACACCTGCACCTGCGACATACCGAGCAGCTCGGCAGTTCGGCTCTGGGTCATGCCGCGATAATAGCGCAGGCTTATCATCTCGCGGTCGCGGTCATCGAGCAGAGCAATGACTTCTCGCAGGGCGATAAGCTCCGAGGCGGCGTTCTCAGGCGACTCAACGGGCAGGTCGATCTGCCCCTCGCCGTCGTCCGTGCATGCGGTCAGCGACACGGCGGGCATTGCCGCATTAAGCAGTTGCGCCGTCTGGGCGACATCGTTGCCGAGGCGTTCGGCGAGCTGACCTACAGTCGGTTCGCACCCGAGTTCGGCGGTCAGCGCGTCCTTTTCGCGCATCGCGGCGCGCGCTTTTTCTTTCAGTGCGCGTCCGACTTTGACGCTGCCGCCGTCGCGGAAAATGCGTTTTATCTCGCCGAGAATGACGGGCACGGCATAGGTCGAAAACGAGAATCCGCGCTCCGGGTCGAAGTTCTCGGCGGCTTTTATAATCCCGACGCACCCCGCCTGAAACAGGTCGTCATACTCCGCGCCCTTGCCGCGGAATTTGTTGGCGCAGGCATGGACGAGACCGATATTCTTTTCAACGAGTTCATTGCGTTCAGCCCTGTCCATCGCCGCGTCCTTTTATAAATTTATCCATGGTGACGCTCGTCCCCTTGCCCGGGACGGAGCGCACGCGCACTTTGTCCATAAAGCTCTCCATGACGGCGAATCCCAAGCCCGCACGCTCGCCGCCGAGGGTCGTAAACAGCGGCTCCATCGCCTGGCGCACATCGATTATGCCGCACCCGCGATCCCTTATCCTGATGCGGACGAGTCCGTCGTCGAACAGCCCGACCCATATGTATATCTCCCCCACGCTCGCGGGATAGGCGTGGACGATGCAGTTTGTGACCGCCTCGCTGACGGCGGTTTTGATATCCGATATTTCTTCGACCGTCGGATCCTGCTGAGCCGCAAACGCCGAGACTGCGACACGCGCGAAGCTCTCGTTGACGGAGCGGCTCTCTATTTTCAGGCTCATCTGATCGACAGGCTTTTTTCTACTCATGTTTATCCTCCTTGTTCCTTTTCTGCGACAGCGTACACAGCGCCTGCATACCCGCAAGGCGCATCATTTTATAATTGCGCTCGCTGAGATTCGTGACCTCGAGCTTCCCCTGCCAGCCCTGCAGAAGCCTATAGCGACCCATGACAAGACCGACGGCGGAGCTGTCCATAAAAGTGACATCGGCGAAGTCGAGGCGCAGTATCTTCGGCTGCTGAGCCGCGGCGGCGGCATCGATATCCGCGCGCATTGCGGCGGCGGTATGGTGGTCTATCTCGCCGGAGAGCAGCGCGCTGACGCTGAGCGGATTTGAGATTATTTCAACACCCATGTTTTTTCCTCCTTTGGGGTGATTATCAATTAACAGTTTGTCCGGGATGAGTGGGATTATTCTCGGATTTGTTTGAATTTTTTGTTGACGATATCAGTACATTTAAAATTTTGTATCGGCTGCCGCCGATATCGGACAGCCGCAAGGGCTGTCCCTACGAACCGTGCACAATTTTTAATTGCAGCAAATCTTATGAAAAATCTGTGCCGCCGTTGGTCGGCTCTGTGTGGAGAGCCGTTTTTGATATTATCAAAAAATCGGACACGGCTTGTACAAAATAAAAAACAGGACGGACTATTATCATCAAAGATAATAATCCATCCCGTTTGAAAATCCTGCCGAAATGCGGCGGGTTAAATATTTTTATTTTCCAAAAGATAACCGCGAACCTCGCCTGCGAGATAGAACGAACCGCAAGTAACGAGCGTTCCGCCGTTTTGCTTTATGTCATTTATCGCCATGCGGCAGGCTTCTGTCGGGTCGGACACAGGCGTGCAATCGGCGCAATATTTATTGGCAAGCTTGCTCAGGGCTTCGGGGTTCATGCTGCGCGGATTGTCTGGGGCTGTCAGATACATTTTTTCAAACAGCGGCGCGGTCAGGCGCAGATATGTGTCGCAGTCCTTATCGCCCATGAGCGCGCACACGGCAACGCGTCTGCCGCTTGTGAAGCGCTCCAAAAAGGCTTTAAGCGCCGAGGCACAGCCCTCGTTGTGACCGCCGTCAAGAATAATATTTTCGCCGATAAGCTCCATTCGTGCTGGCATCACGGCGTTTTTCATTCCCTGCTCTATCGCTTCGCCGCTGACATTCAAGCCGCACTCGCGAACGGCTGTGACGGCTGTCAGCGCATTTTTTATCATATGGTCGCCCGCGAACGGTATGCGGAGATTCAGCAAGCCGTAGATAATATCTGTGCCGCGTATCGTCTCGTCAACAACGCGGCAGGCGGTCATATCCGGCACTGCGAGCCTATTTTTCTCGCGCCGAGCGGTTTCTTCTATAACACGGCGTGCATCAACAGACTGCTCGGGATACATGACCGTCACGCCGCGCGGCTTGATTATTCCGCATTTCTGCGCGGCTATTTCAGCGATTGTATTGCCGAGTATCGCGGTGTGGTCCATGGAAATCGAGGTTATGACGGAGACGAGCGGAGTTTTTATAATATTCGTTGAATCGAGCAGCCCGCCGAGCCCGACTTCGAGCACGACAACATCACATTCGCGCTCTTTGTACCAGAGAAACGCGGCGGCGGTCAGGGTCTCAAACTCGGTCGCGACAATTCCACGTTTGTCGAGTTCGTCGCACGCTAATTTGACGCGCTCAACGATCGAGGCGAGCTCCTCCGGCGGAATCATCTCGCCGTCAATTTGCATGCGCTCGCGGAAATCGATGACATAGGGCGAAGTGAACAGCCCGGTTCTGTACCCGGCGGCAGAGAGCATACAGGATATCATGGTGCTCGTCGAGCCTTTGCCGTTCGTCCCGGCAACATGGATGAAGCGAAGCTCATCCTGCGGGTTGCCGAGCGCGGCGCAGAGCGCCTCAATGCGCTCCATGCCGGGGTGTATGCCAAAGGTCAGGCGCGAATGGATATATTCGATTGCTTCGGTTGGTGTCATCAGTTTTCCTCCGTAAAACATCAAAGGACGGGACACGCCCGTCCTTTGCAGGTTGGTTTTTATGAGAGAATATGCACAAGCGCAATAAATTCCGAATTCGCACGGTTCCCACAACACAGTATCACGCGAAATTATGAGCCGTCTTCCCGAACTGCGAGAAATTGTGCAGAGCAAGGCGTGGGGTTCTGCGGGCAAAGGAGCGCACTTTGTGTGCGCGACTGCCGCCCGCACGGTTCTCACAACGCAGCTATGTGCGATTTCTCCGCGGTTCACACGAAAAGGCAGCCAATAGCGGAATTTTGTGCGAAACAAGGCGTGGGGTTCTGCGAACGATGGAGCGCACGCGGGTGCGTGACTGAGTTCGCATGGTTCCCACAACGCAGTATCACGCGAAATTACGCATTGGCGCCAAAATTACGCACAGGCGAGCCAATAGCGGAATTTTGGGTGAGACAAGGCGTGGGGTTCTGCACGAGAGGGAGCGTACGTCGGTACGTGACCGAGCGGGCACGGTTCTCACAACGCAGTATCACGCGAAATTACGCATTGGCGATTTTGGAGAGGCTGTCGTTGAGCATTGCTATCTTCTCGTTCAGCTTTCTCGCCGCTTCGCGCTGAGCCTCAACGACCGGCGCGGGAGCTTTGGAGACGAAGTTCTCGTTGGAGAGCTTGGCGTTGATGCCGTCGAGCTGCTTCTGAGCGGAGGCGAGCTCTTTGTTGAGCCTTGCGCGCTCGGCTTCGAAGTCAACGAGGTCGCCCATGGGGATATATATCTTTGCGGCGTCGGTGACGATGCAGACTGCGCCGTCTATCTCGATGCCGTCCTCAACCTCGACCTCGGACGCGCCCGCGAGCTTCTGCATGAACTCGCCGGAAAGTCTGAAGGTATCGACATAGGAGGTGCTGATATATATTTTCGCTCTCTTTGAATGGGGAACATTCATCTCGGCGCGGCGGTTTCTTATCGCCCTGACCGCGTCCATAATCATGTTCATCTGCTCTTCCTCTGCGCTGAAGTTCAGAGCGTCGGAATACTGCGGCCAATCGGAGACCATTATGCTCGCGCCCTCATGCGGCAGGGACTGCCAGATCTCCTCGGTCACGAACGGCATGAACGGATGGAGAAGCTTCAAAACATTGGACATGACATATATGAGCACGCGCTTTGCGCACTGTGCGGGCTCACCGCCCTTTTGCAGGCGAATCTTCGCAAGCTCGATATACCAGTCGCAGAAAACATCCCAGATGAAATCATAGAGCTTCTGAACGGCGATGCCGAGCTCGAATCTCTCGAGATTGTCCGTAACCTCTTTGACGAGGTCGTTATAGAGGCTGAGCACCCACTTATCCTCAAGCGCAAGCTCATCGGGCAGACCCGCTTCTTCGGAGCCGTCGAGGTTCATAAGGATAAAGCGTGCGGCGTTCCAGAGCTTGTTCGCAAAGTTGCGGCTCGCTTCGACCTTTTTGTCGGAATATCTCATGTCGTTTCCGGGGCTGTTGCCGTTGGCAAGGGTGAAGCGCAGGGCGTCTGCGCCGTATTTGTCAATGACCTCGAGCGGATCGATGCCGTTGCCGAGCGACTTCGACATTTTTCTGCCCAGCTCATCGCGGACGAGTCCGTGGATGAGGACAGTATCGAACGGAACCTGACCGGTCTGCTCGATGCCGGAGAACATCATTCTCATGACCCAGAACGGGATTATATCATAACCTGTGACAAGGGTGTTGGTGGGATAATAGCGCTTGAAATCCTCGCTGTCGGTATTCGGCCAGCCGAGGGTCGAGAACGGCCAGAGAGCCGAGGAGAACCATGTATCAAGCGTATCGGGATCCTGATGGATATGGGTGCTGCCGCACTTCGAACACTTATCAGGAGCGGTTCTTGCAACGGTTATCTCGCCGCAATCGTCGCAATACCACGCGGGGATGCGGTGACCCCACCAGAGCTGACGGGAGATGCACCAGTCGCGGATATTCTCGAGCCAATGGAAATAGACTTTTTCAAAACGCTTCGGGACGAACTTTGTCTCACCGTTCTTGACAGCATCGATAGCGGGACCCGCGAGGGGCTTCATGCTGACGAACCACTGCTTTGAAACGCGGGGCTCAACGGTAGTTGAGCAGCGGTAGCAGGTGCCGACATTGTGGTTATAATCCTCGACCTTGACGAGAGCGCCCTCAGCCTCAAGATCCTTGACGATAGCTTTTCTCGCCTCGTATCTGTCCATGCCGGCGTATTTCGGATAGTCGTCGACTATCTTTGCGTCATCGGTCAGGACATTGATAACGGGCAGGTTATGGCGCAGGCCGACCTCAAAGTCGTTCGGGTCATGCGCGGGAGTTATCTTAACGACACCGGTACCGAAGTCTATCTCGACATAATCATCGGCGACAACGGGTATCTCGCGGTGGACTATGGGCAGGATGAGCGTCTTGCCGACGATATCCTTATATCTTTCATCATTGGGGTTGACGGCAACAGCGGTATCGCCGAGCAGGGTCTCGGGTCGGGTCGTTGCAAGCTCAAGATAGCCGCTTCCGTCCTTGAAAGGATAGCGAAGATGCCAGAAGTGACCCGCCTGATCCTCATATTCGACCTCGGCGTCAGAGATCGAGGTCAGGCAATGGGGGCACCAGTTGATTATTCTCTCACCCCTGTAAATGAGTCCCTTTTCATAGAGGTTGCAAAAAACCTCGTTGACGGCCTCGTTGCAGCCCTCGTCGAGGGTGAAGCGCTCGCGCTCCCAGTCGCAGGACGAGCCCATCTTCTTGAGCTGTTCGATTATTCTGCCGCCGAACTTCTCTTTCCACGCCCATGCGCGCTCGAGGAAGCCCTCGCGGCCGACATCGTCCTTTGTAAGGCCTTCCTTTGCCATAGCCTCGACTATCTTCGCCTCGGTGGCGATAGAAGCGTGGTCGGTGCCGGGCAGCCAGAGGGTATCATAGCCCTGCATGCGGTGGTAGCGGATAAGTATATCCTGAAGAGTATTGTCAAGAGCATGACCCATATGAAGCTGACCCGTGATGTTCGGAGGGGGAATAACTATAGTATAGGGTTTCTTCTCCGGGTCGGGTACGGCGTGGAAGAAATTACCGTCGAGCCAGAATTTATAGGTTCTGTCCTCCACTTCCTTCGGATCATACTGTTTTGCGAGTTCCTTTGCCATAACATAATCCATTTCTCCGGCGAATAGATTTTACATGAACGCTGATTGCTCCGCGCCGGAGGAGCAGCGTTGATTTTACATTTCAGAAATCGGCGGCGATGCGGTACTCGGCACTGCATACGCCTTTTGGGGATTCCCTCTTTTCCGATGAATTACTCTATATTATCACATTCAGAAGCGTTTTTGTCAAGAGATTTAACGCTTTTTGACTTCTCCGGAGGCAAAAATGAAGAACACGAAACGGCTTCTCATAAACACGCTGACGCTCGCCGCGACATCGTTTCTCATGCGCACGGTCGGCGTTGCGTTCAATGTATATCTGACCGGGCGGCTGGGCGCGGCGGGAATAGGACTTTTTTCGCTCGTCACGGATGTATACGCGATGGCGCTGACATTTTCGTTTGCGGGTCTGCCGCTCGCATCGACGCGGCTCACAGTCGAAGATTCCGGAAAAAATGCCGGTCAGGGAGCATGGATAATGCGGCGGTGCGCGCTCTACGGGCTGACGGTCGGGTGCATGATGCTCGCCGCCGTATGGTTCGGCGCGGAGCTGATAGCAAAATTGTGGCTCGGCGACATACGCACGGCGTCGTCGCTTCGCATACTCGCGCTGAGTCTCCCCGCGGCATCGGTCGGCTGCGCGTTCAGCGGATATTTCACGGCGCGGCGCACAGTGCTCAAATATGCGGCGGTGCAGATATTCGAGCAGGCGGTAAAAATAGCGGTCTCTGTTCTGATGCTTCGATTCTGGGCGGCAAAGGGCGCAGAATATGCCTGCGACGCGGTGGCGCTCGGCATAACGATATCGCAAATAAGCTCGCTGCTATGCGCCTTTTTGCTCTACAAGTCAACGAAGCACCAAAAGCCGAAAGAAAAAACGCCCGGCGGGCTTCGGGCTCTGCTGCGCATTGCGCTCCCTGACGCCGCCGGGTCGTGCGCGCGCTCGGTGCTGCTGACGATAGAACACCTGCTGATTCCCGTGGGCTTTCGCAAATCGGGGCAGAGCGCGGGCGGCGCGATGACGCTCTACGGAGTCATTCACGGCATGGCTCTGCCGGTTATCCTCTACCCCGCCGCCATAATGACAGCTCTCGCGAGCATGCTCGTGCCTGAATTTGCCGAATGTGCGGCGCGCAGCAACAGAAACAGGATAGACAGCATGGCGGCGCGGGCAATAAAAATAACCGTGCTGTTTTCGATGGGCACGGCGGGAATAATGTTCATTTTTTCCGAGGGGCTGTCGCAGTGCATCTACGGGGACGGGCAATGCGCGGAATATCTGCGCGTGCTCGCGCCGCTTCTGCCGATAATGTACACAGACACGACAGTTGACGGAATACTCAAAGGGCTCGACCAGCAGGTATATTCAATGAGATATAATATAATCGACTCCGCGATGTGCGTCGTGCTCGTGCTGATACTCATCCCGAAATATTCCGTAAAGGGCTATGTCGCGATACTTTTTATCAGCGAGATAGTAAACTTTTCGCTGAGCATACACAGGCTTTCAAAAGTTTGCACGCTCGAAATAAATATCATGGATTCGATAATAAAGCCCGCCGTCTGCGTGACGGCTTCGTTTCTCGCGGGGCTGCTGCTCTCCTCGGCGCAGGGCAGCGGAAAAGCCGCGCTGACAATCATAATAACTATCAACGCGGCGGTGTATATTCTTCTGCTGATGCTCACGGGCAGCATCTCGGTGCAGGATATTATTTGGTTCAAAAATATCTTTTCGCGCGGCTCAAAATCTGAAAAAAGAGGGCTCTGCGCTGCTCGGATAAACGACCGTCAGCGTTCCATGAGCCACTGATATTTCGCTCATTTTACCGACAAATTCATTGCTGACGCCGAGGGCGTATGTGTTCTTCAAGGTGCCGTTTTTGAGCTCATATTTGAGCCCGCTTATAGTGACACCCGATGAGATATCCGAATGGGAAAACACGGAGACCATGCCCTTTGCGTTCTCGTCAAAAATAATTCTGCCGTTTGTTATCGAAGTGAACGAAGTTTCGCGCGCGTCGATAATCGCGGTCATTCCGCGCCTCGACAGAGACGAGATGAGCTGGATATTCGCAAAAGTATGGTCGGCTCTGCCGCCCGATGCGCCGTAGAGAATGAAATTTTTATATCCGCGCATCACGCCCTCTGCGACCGCCGCGCCCATATCCGTATCGTTCTTTTCGCAGGGCAGGACGATAATATTCTGCCCGTTCGGAGTGTGTCCGAGGGAATCGAAATCGCCTATGACCAAATTCGGAGTTATGCCGAGATTCTGAAGATACAGCAGACCTTTATCGGCAGCGATGATGAAATCGCCCTCCCCTGTCGGGCGGATTCCGAAGAAGTCGCCGCCGCCGACTATATGACAAACTTTGTTCATGTTATCACCGTCCGTTTGTTTCTTTGACAATTATATATCATCAATCATAATTTTTCAATCATATACGAAAAGCCGCCCCGGAATATATCCGGAGCGGTAATTTTATGCTGCATCTTCGTCTTCCGCCGGCGAAGTTGAGCCGAAATCGGGAAGAGTGAACGGGAAGCGGCGGGTCGTGCTCTCTGCCTCGGTGAGCTCGCTCACCGCCTCGGAAGTATGCTCATGAGTTACAGGCTCTTCGCTCTCCGCCACAGTACCGACATCGGTGTGCGGACGGGTCGACGCAGAATATGAGCCTGAGCCGCTGCTGTTGCTGCTCGGGACTGCGCCCTTTTTCAGCAGATCGACAGCGGAGACATGGTTATCGCCAATCTTTATATTCGTGTCGCCGTAGAGAGCGAGCTGGAGCTCACGCGCAACGACGGGATAATCGACGACCCAGACCGAAAGGCGCTGGTTGATTATCTTGCCGTAGTAGGTATAGAGCTGAGCGGAAGTGTAGTTGCCCTCGGTCGGCATGACTATCTGCTTTATCTCGTAGTTCATCCAGCCCTGAGAGAGCGCCTGGGTCATGAGAGAGAGAATCTCACTGCGCTTGTAGTTCGTAACGACATTGGGAAGGACGATATCGAGCGCGTTGTTGAGCTGACCCGCAGAGGCGTTCTGCGCGCTCTTGATGAGAGCCATGATAACGGTACGCTGTCTCGCAGTTCTGCCGACATCGCCCTCGTTGTCGACATGGCGGATACGGCTGTAGACCAGAGCCTGGCTGCCGCTGAGCTTGACGGAATCGCCGGCGCTTATTTTCTTTATCTTCGTTGTGGTGCGGTTGATATAATCCGCCTCATAGGGCTCAATCGGAACGGACACGCCGCCGAGAGAGTCAATAAGCTTCGGGAAGCTCTTGAAATCGACGCTGATATAATGATCGATCTCAATCTTGTAGTTATTCTCAAGCGTCTCGATAAGTGCCGCGGGACCGCCCCAGAAATAGGCATGGTTAGTCTTGCAGCAGCGCTCGGAGCCGTTGATGTTCATATAGGTATAGCAGTCTCTGAGGAAGGACACGAGCGTTATCGTCTTGGTCTTTTTGTTAAGCGAGAGCAGGATGATGGCATCCGAACGTCCGCCCTCTGCCTTGCCGGTCTCGCTGTCAACGCCGAGGAGCAGAACATTGATTATATTCTTGCTCGAATACTTCGCGCCGCCGTTCTTCGCCCACGCAGTTATGAGGCTGTCGATGCTCGAAGCGTCGCTGACATCGTACATTGCATCAAACTGCTCCTCGGGCGCAAAGGTGCCCTCGGGATCACCGTTGCTGCCGTGGTCGATGGTAATAAGTCCGAGCTTATTGCCGATATAGATGCCGCCGCCGATTATAGCAAGGGCGAGCACCACGCAGACAACGGTAATCGTAATTTTTAGATTGCGTTTGTTGTTGTCCATAAAAAACTGTTTAAATGTTCTTTTTTCTTTCTTTTCCATAAAGCAGCTCACTTTCAACAGTATTCGGCATATTGTATCACTTTTTGCGTCAAAAAGCTATACCAATCCCACAAATTTATTGTTTCTTTATTTTTGGCTGTTTACACAAAGCGTGCAAAATATAAAACGCTCGGATTTGAGATTTTACTGCACGGCGGCGGAAAAACTTTTTGAGAGGATGATATCATGATAAAAAGCATTGATATAATGCCGAGCATACATAAAACAGATTGACAAATTGAGATTTGTCTATCACTTGAGCTGTAGCAAAGTAAAAGCAAGTGACTCAATTGATTTTTATCATCAGATTTTCAATAGCCGCGCCGCAGTGTTTGATAAGCTTTTTTAGAGAAGTGAGGGAACGGCTTGCGAAGCAAGACGCACGAGCCAGTCTCCGTCAAATATCAAACACTTCGGCGCGGCTATTGGAAGCTTGATTATAAAGACAAGTCGGCAGTCTACTTATACTTTGTAAAAATTCGTGCTAATCAAATCAACAAATCCAAGTTTATCAAACCGATAAAAATGGCACATCTATACACCTTGCAGAAACAAAAAACGACCTATGAGCCATAGATCGTTTTTATATTCTACAAGCACCCCGCCAAAAATCGATGGGGAAATTATTCATCAAACAGACCGTCCATAAGTTCGAGAGCTGCTTTGCGGCGGCGTTCTTCTTCCTCGCGGTCGAGCACGAACGAGCCGTCCGGCAGGCGGCGCAGGACATTGCCCTCGCCCGCTCCGTCGGGGAGCAGAGCGCGGCTGATATTGACCATTGTTTCGCCGTCTTTTTCGCAGACTGCGTAGTTTTCTTCGATACGGTCGATGGCGTAATATTCCATTATTCCGCCTCCTTTTTTACTTCTCAGCGGTCTTGTTATCCGGGAAAGCCGTTGAAAGATGCTCGCCGTCCGAGCCGACAACTATCGTGCCTTTTATATCCGTGCGCTCATATGGAATATTGTATTTCTCAAGCTTTTCTATAGTCTCCTTGTGCGGGTGACCGTAGTCGTTATCCTTGCCGCAGGAGATGAGCGCAAGTGACGGAGACACGACCTTGAGAAATTCTTCGCTTGTCGATGTGCTGCTGCCGTGGTGACCGAGCTTCAAAACATCGGCTTTGATATCCGCGCCGTTTGCAAGTATCTGTTTCTCGCTCTTTGCCTCCGCATCGCCTGTGAAGAGGAACGAATTCTTGCCGTAGACAACCTTCATCACTACAGAGGCATTGTTGAGATCCTCCGGAGTGCCGACGGGTCCGACTATAGTTATCTTTGCGTCGCCGAGGGTATAGGTATCGCCGACCTTTGCGGAGATAACTTTAGCTCCGGACGCTTTAATAGCCTTTATGAGCTTTTGATATATCGAAGTTGTGGGCACAAGGGAGTTCGGGAGCTTCGGCATGATAATATTATCGACCTTTATCCCCTCGATAACCTTGGGCATACTGCCGATATGGTCGGAATGGGGGTGGGTGGCGACTATGTAATCGAGCTTTTCGACGGAGTTCGCCTTGAGATAATCGAGTATCGTCTGATCGTTGCCGCGCTCGCCCGCATCTATCAGCATGGCGTGGTCGCCGCTCTTGACTAAGATGCTGTCGCCCTGACCGACATCTATAACATGGACGGTGAACGGCTGGTTGAGTGCGTCGCCGCTCTGTATCGTCTGCTCATTGCCCGAGAGCAGCTCGCCCCATGTGGGGATATCGAACGGGAGATTCATATAGGGCGCGAAGGTTATCAGCAGCGCGACGGCTATCACGACTGCGGTGACGATTATCTTCGTGCGCTTGTTCTGTGCGGCGGAGCCGCTTTTTCTCTGATTTGCCATAATTTCCTCCGATCAGGTCTCGTCGTCTGCGGGAGCATCCGACATGGCGCATTTTTCCATCCACTGCTGTTTGGTTATAAGCACCTGGCGGGGCTTGCTGCCCTCAAACGGTCCGATGATGCCCTTGCTCTCGAGTTCGTCCATGAGCCTTGCGGCGCGGGCATAACCGAGCTTCAATTTGCGCTGGAGAAGAGTTGTTGAAGCCATTTTGGCATCGAGCACGACCTCGACGGCGTTCGGGAACATCTCGTCGCCCGGCTCCTCGCCGTCTTCGCTGCTCGCGGCGCTGCTCTTCTTGCTCGAGCCCGCTATTGCGGCCTGCCTGTTTATCTCGTCCATAATACCCTCATCGTACTCCGCCTCGGCGTTGTGCTTGATGAAGTCGGCAACATCCTCGACCTCTTCGTCGGAGATGAAGCAGCCCTGGATACGGGTCGGCTTGTTTGCGCCGATGGGGCTGAAGAGCATATCGCCGTTGCCGATAAGCTTCTCCGCGCCGGACATATCGAGTATCGTTCTCGAATCGACCGACGAAGAAACAGAGAGCGCGATACGGCTGGGGATATTCGCTTTGATAATACCTGTGATAACATCGACGGAGGGGCGTTGAGTCGCTATGACAAGGTGCATACCTGCGGCACGCGCTTTCTGAGCGAGGCGGCATATCGCATCCTCGACTTCATTGGGCGCGACCATCATAAGATCGGCAAGCTCATCGATGAAAATAACTATCTGATGCATCGGGCGCAGTGACTTGTCGCGCTCGGCTAACTTGTTATATCCTCTTATATCGCGGACATTCTTCTCGGAGAGTATCTTATATCTGTTCTCCATCTCGTTGACCGCCCATGTGAGAGCGCCCGAAGCCTTGCGCGGATCGGACACGACGGGCACGGCAAGATGCGCGATGCCGTTATAGACCGTGAACTCGACCTGCTTGGGGTCGATCATAAGAAGCTTCACTTCGTCGGGAGTCGCGTTATAGAGAATACTGACTATCATTGTGTTCAGGCACACGGATTTACCGGAACCCGTAGTACCCGCTATGAGCAGATGCGGCATCTTCGCGAGGTCTGCGCAGACGGCGTTGCCCGCGATATCCTTGCCGAGGACGACATTGAGCTTGCTCTGGGCGTTCTTGAACTGCGGAGTTTCGATTATCTCGCGCATATAGACCATCGAGCGCAGCTTGTTGGGCACCTCGATGCCTATCGCCGCCTTGTTCGGAATGGGTGCTTCGATTCTTATTCCCGACGCGGCAAGGCGCAGTGCGATATCATCCGCAAGGTTTGTTATCTTATTTATTCTGACGCCCGCGTCCGGCTGAAGCTCGTATCTTGTGACGGACGGACCGCGGCTTATCTCAGTTATCTTTGCGTGGACGTTGAAGCTTTCGAGCGTGTCGAGCAGCTTCTGTGCGTTGGATTTGAGCTCATCGGAGAAGTTGTCATTGCCGTCATGGATGGGCTCTTTGAGGCAGGTTATCGGCGGCTTGCGATAAGTCGGCTGACTCTCGATAACAGGCTCTTCCTCATCTTCATCCGGCACGTCGGGCACGGGATCGGGCTCTTTGACGGGCGGGAGCTCCGGCTCTTTCTTCTTCGGCTTTTCGGGCTCGGCGGGCTTCTTGCTTATATCGAGCATTTCAAGCTCGTCTTTCGCGCTCTCGGTCGGCAGAGGCGGCACGCAGGCGGGTCTGCCGTCCACAACGGCGGCGGCTTTTGACACGCCCTCGGCTATCTTCGCAGTCGCCGACGCAGCGTTGACGCGGTTGACTATATCATCGATGCCGACATCGGTCTGAACCGGCTTGCGCGGGAACACGGTGGGCTCGGGACCTTCATCGGCAGCGGATTTTTTGCGGCTCTTTGCAGTTGCTGCAGGCGTATCAGTCGGCAGAGGCGGCACGGGGAACGGACGGGGGCTGACATAGGGCTCCTCCGCTTTTTTCTCCCTGCGCTTATCTCTCGACGGCGCTCTCTCCTGCTCATCTCTGACGCGCTGAGCTCCGCGCTCAAGGCGTTCGTTGGTATCCTCGCTCATGCGCTTTATGGGCTTGGCGATAGATGTACCGAGGCGAGACAGAGTGAGTCCCGTGAGGAACATTATGCTGACTATCAGCAGGATAATATTTATTATCGCCGCGCCGACCTTGCCCGCCATTTTGGCAAGCAGTCCGCCGCCGAGCGCGCCGAGCGCGCCTGCACTCGGGAATGTGTCATAATCTCTCCACGCGGTCTTTATCTGATCGCCGAGGGTCATGAGCGAAAAGTATTCCGACGGGTTCGAGAAAATATGTATCGCCGAGCACAGCAGCAATATTGATATCCCGACGCCGATAAGATTCGACGATATCGAGCCGAACGTCTTGTTCATGGCGAGCATGACCGAGACATAAATGAGCATGACGGGCCAGATATATGTACACGTGCCGAACACGCCGAACATAAAATTATGCACGGCGCGCCACGCGCTCTCGCCCTCGATAAACGCCATGGCTATGAGCAGAGCCGCGACAGCCATGAGCGCGATAGCCGCTTTCTGGCGGCGCGAGGACTGCTGCTCGGGAGTCTGCTCGACAGGCTCTTTTGCAGCCGCAGGCTTTGAAGCCGGGGCTTTTTTGGGCGTTGTAGTTGTTGTTTTTTTCTTCTTAGCGGCCGTTGACTTTGCCGCAGTCTTTTTCGCAGCCATTAAGGCCCTCCTTAGAAATTTGAACGAACTTATCTGACCTTTTCAACTATGCCGGCGATGATAACAACAACGCCGAGGACAAGGCAGTAGTAACCGAAAATTTTGAACTTATCGATTTTGACGAGCCACTCGAGAGCCTTTATCGCGGCAAAGCCGACGACGGCGGCGGTGACAACGCCTATAATAACGGGCAGGATATCTATCTGCTCGCCGAGGGCTACGGCGTCCTTTATCTCCATGACATTGGCGGCAAGGATAGCCGGGATGCCGAGGATAAACGAATAGCGAACCATATACTCTTTTGAAACGCCGCAAATCATACCGGTCGAGATGGTCGAGCCGGAGCGCGAGATGCCGGGGAATCCGGCGGCGAAAGCCTGAGCCACGCCGACGGCAAGCGCGGATTTCGCGCCTATCTGGGGACGAGCTTTGACCTTCTTTGCGCGCCATGAGCCGACGAGCAGGAGAGCTGCGGTGAAGAGGAAGCAGACTCCCTCGACCAATATATCATTGTCATCGGCAAGACCGCCGAGAACATCCATGATGCGTCTGTCGCCGCCGACGGGAATGAGCAGGAACAGCAGAGGCACGCAGGAGATAACGAACATGAAGAGCATACGCCTGTTCTCGTTCATCTCGCTCCACTTGAACTTGCCGGTGAAGATATCTTTTATAGTGCTGAAAAATTCAACGATGAGACCCCATATGGTCTTGTAATAAACGACGAACACGGCTATCAGAGTGCCCATATGTAACAGCACCGTGAACAGCAGCGAGCTTGTGCCGCCGACATTGCCGAAGAAGTGCTGAAAGACCGAGAGATGCCCGCTCGATGAGATGGGCAGGAATTCGGTCACGCCCTGCAGAAAGCCGAGCAATATTGCCTTGAGTATTTCCATGATTATATTACCCCTTTTCCATTTTTCCGGCGGAATATAAAGCGCCGGGTGAATAACACGGTTTCAGATATTCAAACGGATCGGTCGTCACAAGTCTTTCAACGACCTCGCCTTTTTCTGTCCTTGAACACATCACGCAGCCAAACGGAGTCTGATGCTCGCAGATATCCGCGGGCGGCTGCATAAAAATCTCGGCGGGAGAAACAACTGTGTAGAGCATCACCCGTTCTCCCCTTTCTTTTCACTCTGCTCCTCGATCATATCGCAGAGCTTATCGAGGGCATCGGAGAGAGAGCCGAGAGAATCTATAAGCCCCTCTTTGACCGCCGCCTCGCCGTCGAGCACGGTGCCGACATCCATAACGAGCTGACCGGTTGCGAGCATAAGCGAACGGAAGCGGTCGGCGGAGATGCGCGAATTATCGGCGACGAATCTGACTATACGCTCCTGCATCTGCTCAAAATAGGACATAGTCTGCGGCACGCCCAGGACAAGTCCCGTCATTCTGACCGGGTGGACAGTCATGGTGGCGCTCGGTGCGATAAACGAATACGCGCTCGAAGCCGCGAGCGGCACGCCTATCGAATGTCCGCCGCCGAGGACGAGGGACACGGTCGGCGTTTTCATTCCGGCTATAAGCTCCGCTATCGCGAGTCCGGCTTCGATATCGCCGCCGACGGTGTTGAGGATTATGAGCAAGCCTTCGATATCACGGCTCTCTTCTATCGCGACGAGCTGCGGAATGACATGCTCGTATTTTGTAGTTTTATTCTGCGCCGGCAGGACATAGTGACCCTCTATCTGACCGATAACAGTCAGGCAGTGGATATAATGCCCGCGCTTGTCAACGGTTATCGAGCCTGTTTCGACTATCTGGCGAAGCTCCCTGTCCGTGCTGTCGGACGAATCTCCGTCCTCCTCGCTGACGCTCGGGGTCGGCGCGACGGGCTCCAGTATGCCGTCTTTTTGTTCTTCGTGCTTTTTTCTGTTCATCGAATTCACTCCCGACAAACAGTATGCCCGAATAACTTTTGATAATTCAGCCATAGCACAGCGCACTGCGGCAGATTACATTTAATTATACCACGCAGAAAGCTTTCGGGCAACATAAAAAATCGTCATATATCAATTTCCCCTATAAAATGTAATATATACAGGTATATATTTGGCGCGGCGCACCTTGACAAAATCCGCGGATTGCAATAAAATTTAAAGGTAATTTTATTTTTATACGGAGGGATACAAGTGGGCAGCACTATTGCACAAAAGCTTATAAAAAGCCACCTGCTCAGCGGCGACATGACCGTTGGCAGCGAGATCGGTCTGAGGATCGATCAGACTCTCACTCAGGACGCCACAGGCACCATGGCATACCTTGAATTCGAGGCCATGGGAGTCGAGAGAGTAAAGACCGAGCTTTCGGTCGCATACATTGACCACAACACTTTGCAGACCGGCTTTGAAAACGCGGACGATCACAGATTCATCAGGAGCGCCGCGAAAAAGAGAGGACTGCTTTTTTCACGCCCCGGCAACGGCATCTGCCATCAGGTGCATCTTGAGCGCTTCGGCATCCCCGGCAAGACGCTCATCGGCTCGGACAGCCACACCCCGACCGGCGGCGGCATCGGCATGCTCTCGTTCGGCGCAGGCGGACTCGACGTCGCGGTTGCGATGGGCGGCGGCGCATACTACATAACTATGCCCAAGATGACGCGCATAAACCTGCACGGCGCGCTTTCACCGTGGGTCAGCGCAAAGGATATAATCCTCGAAGTTCTTCGCATCATGTCCGTCAAGGGCGGCGTGGGCAAGATAATCGAATACGGCGGAGACGGAGTCAAGACTCTTTCCGTCCCCGAGCGCGCAACTATAACCAACATGGGCACGGAGCTCGGCGCAACGACCTCTGTTTTCCCCTCCGACGAAGTGACGAAGGCTTTTCTCGCCGCTCAGGGCAGAGAGCAGGATTGGGTCGAGGTCAAGGCTGACGACGATGCAGTCTATGACGAGGTTATCGACATAAATCTCAGCACCCTTGAGCCCCTCGCGGCAATGCCCCACATGCCCGACAATGTAAAGAAAGTTTCCGAAATAGGCGAGATAAAGATCGACCAGGTCTGCATCGGCTCCTGCACGAACTCCTCGCTCTACGATATGCTCAAGGTGGCGGCTATCCTCAAGGGCAAGCGCGTCGCCCCGAGTGTCAGCCTCACTATCTCCCCCGGCTCGATGCAGGTTCTCAGAATGCTCTCCGAGGACGGCGCACTCTCCGACATCCTCGGCGCGGGCGCAAGACTGCTTGAGTGCGCGTGCGGTCCGTGCATCGGCATGGGTCAGTCCCCGAACTCCGGCGCTGTCTCCCTGCGCACCTTCAACCGCAACTTCGAGGGACGCTCCGGCACTGCCGACGCGGGCGTTTATCTCGTCAGCCCCGAGGTCGCCGCAGCTTCCGCTCTCACAGGCGTGCTGACCGACCCGAGAACCCTCGGCGAGGCGCCGCACATCACAATGCCCGACCACTTTGAAATAAACGACAATCTTATTGACAAGCCCGCTTCTCCGGAAGAGGCCAAGAATCTTGAGATAGTCTACGGTCCGAACATCAAGCCCGTACCCAACGGCGATGCACTGCCCGAGAGCATCGAGGCAGAGGTCGTTCTCAAGGTCGGCGACAACATCACAACAGACCACATCATGCCCGCAGGCGCAAAGATTCTCCCCTACCGCTCGAACGTACCGTTCCTGTCGAACTTCTGCTTCAAGCAGTGCGACGAGAACTTTGCCGAGCACTGCAAGCAGGCAGGCAAGGGAATCATCATCGGCGGCAGCAACTACGGTCAGGGCTCCTCGAGAGAGCACGCGGCTCTTGTTCCGCTGTATCTCGGCATAAAGAGCGTTATCACAAAGTCCTTTGCGCGCATACATCAGGCGAACCTCATAAACGCCGGCATCGTGCCGTTCACCTTCGCCGATCCAGCCGACTATGACCGCATAGAAAAGGGCGACAGGCTCGCACTCGACGGCATAAGAGAGACGATAGAAAACGGCGGCGAGGCTGTTCTCAAGAATGAGACAAAGGGCGAAAGCTACAAGCTCTGCTACAGCTTCTCCGGCAGACAGAAGGACATAATCCTTGCGGGCGGTCTGCTCAACTACACAAGAGAATCACACAAATAAGAGAGGAAGATAAACATGACAGAGGCACAGGTCAAGAACGCCGTCGAAAAATTTGAGGCTCTCATCCGTACTCAGAGCGACCGTTCGGACAAAATAAAGGCTCAGGGCGATTTCGTCGACTTCAAGTCGCTCGACAAGATCATCATCGGCGTCTGCGGCGGCGACGGCATAGGCCCGGTCATCACCAAGGAATCCGCAAGAGTTCTCGAATATCTGCTCGACGATAAAGTAAAGGCGGGCAAGATTGAGTTCAAGGTCATCGACGGACTGACCATCGAAAACCGCGTCAAGGCAAACAAGGCTATTCCCGACGACGTGCTCGAAGAGCTCAAGAGCTGCCACGTTATCCTCAAGGGTCCGACCACTACCCCGCAGGCGGGCGATCCGTGGCCGAACATCGAGAGCGCAAACGTTGCGATGAGAAAAGCTCTCGATCTGTTTGCGAACCTCCGCCCCGTCAAGGTTCCCGAGCAGGGCATTGACTGGACTTTCTTCCGCGAGAACACCGAGGGCGCATATGCCGTCGGCTCGATGGGAGTCAATGTTACCGACGACCTCGCGCTCGACTTCGTCGTGACGACCTCCGAGGGCTGCGACAGAATCGCAAGACTCGCATATGACTACGCGCGCCGCAACAACAAGGGCCGCGTTTCGATAATCACAAAGGCAAATGTCATCAAGACCACGGACGGCAAGTTTCTCAACCTCTGCAAGAAGGTCGGCGAAGAATATCCTGACATCGTGACCGACGAGTGGTACATCGACATCACCACGGCGAAGCTCATCGACGAGAAGCGCCGCCGCGACTTCAAAGTCTTCATTCTCCCGAACCTCTACGGCGACATCATCACCGACGAGGCAGCTGAGTTCCAGGGCGGCGTCGGCACAGCCGGCAGCGCAAACATCGGCAAGCGTTACGCGATGTTCGAGGCTATCCATGGCTCGGCTCCGAGAATGGTTCGCGAGGGCAGAGCGCAGTACGCCGACCCCTGCTCGATGCTCAGAGCAAGCGTCATGCTGCTCTCCCACATCGGCGAGCAGGAGAAGGCCGATCTGCTCGAAAGAGCGCTTGACATCTGCATGTACGAGGACAAGAAGCTCAAAATCACAGGCCGCGAGGACGGCTGCACCTGCAGCGAATTCGGCGACTATGTCATGGAGACAGTCAGAAAAATCAGCGAGTAAAAAAATATATAAAGTCAAGCCGCAGCGATTTGTTTTGCTGCGGCTGTTTTGTTTTGCCGCGATGTGGTATACGGAGAGACAAATCGGATTTGTCGCAAAAACTATTTAAGCTCCCCTGCAGGGGAGCTGGCTCGGCGTAAGCCGAGACTGAGAGGGTGTTTTGCTTCGCTCAAAGCAACAAATATATGCAGTAGGGGCGGATATTATTTGACCGCAAAATTTGTAGTGCCTTATTGCCTTGTATTTTGTAGGGTGCGGCGACTCGACGCACCGACGCCGCGCGAGCGGCACAAAATCTTTGAAAAGGCTTGTTTTACCGACCGCTCGTAGGGACAGCCCTCGCGGCTGTCCGCTATCGGCGGAAGCCGATACAACAATTTTGATTTGTTTATAATTGGCTTACTACCTTCGCGTCCCACTATAATCAAACTTTTCACACTACCCGCGTTTCGGCATTTCTTTTCTGTCTGAGAAAAGAAATGCCTGCAAAGAAAAGGCAGACTCGAGGTTTCACCCTGGGCCCCCCGCAACGCCGCGCCGCAGTACATAGCTCGCGGCTCTCAGTGGGCAGCTCGGCACATTCGCCCGTAAACTCGCTTCGCTCAAACAATACGGGCTCGTGCGTCTTGCTTCGCAAGCCGTTCAGCCCTCTCAAAGAAAGCTATCAAACACTGCGGCGCGGCTATTGTAAGTCTGATTATAAGTGTTAGTCGAGTCGCCCGCTTTTGCTTTGCTATAATTCAAGTGTTCCGCAAATTCCAATTTGCAAATGACCGTTTTTTGAAGCTATATTAAACAAATTCGCAAGCATTGCTTTTTTGCTGTTATTCTTTAATTGTATTGAACTTATATTGACGCAAGAGTATAATTAATATATATTTTCAATTAACATCAATCCTAAAAAAGGAAGGTGCGGAAAATGAAAGAAGTGAAATCCCCAAAGAAGCCTCTGATATTCTACTACGGCATTGCGCTGCTCGTCATTGTGCTGTTCAATGTGATTGTGTCTCCCCTGCTCGTCAAGGCACGAGTGACGGAAGTCGACTACGGCACATTTATGAGCATGATTGAGCAGAAGAAAATCGGCAATGTCGAGGTCGAGGACGATCAGATAATCTTCACCGACAAGGACGACGCGAAGAAAATCTACAAGACCGGCGCGATGAACGACCCGACGCTGACTCAGCGGCTCTACGACTCCGGCGCGAAGTTCTCAAAGGATATTGAGACGACGACTTCGCCGTTGGTGAGTTTCCTGCTGACTTTTGTGCTCCCGCTGATAATCTTCATCGGACTCGGCCAGTATATGGGCAAGAAGCTGATGGAACAGGCGGGCGGCAAAAACTCCATGGCGTTCGGCTTCGGCAAGAGCAACGCGAAGGTCTATGTCCCGTCGACCCAGGGCATACATTTCAGCGACGTTGCAGGTGAGGACGAGGCGAAAGAGAGCCTTTCGGAGATAGTCGACTATCTCCACAATCCGAAGAAATATTCCGACGTCGGCGCGTCGATGCCCAAGGGCGTCCTGCTCGTCGGCCCTCCCGGAACGGGTAAAACAATGCTCGCAAAGGCTGTTGCGGGCGAAGCGAATGTGCCGTTCTTCTCGATGTCCGGTTCGGAATTCGTCGAGATGTTCGTCGGCATGGGTGCTTCGAAGGTCAGGGATCTTTTCAGCCAGGCAAAAGAGAAAGCTCCCTGCATAGTGTTCATTGATGAGATCGACGCCATCGGCAAGAAGCGCGACGGTCAGTTCAGCTCCAACGACGAGCGCGAGCAGACGCTCAACCAGCTGCTTACCGAAATGGACGGTTTCCAGGAAAATATCGGCGTTATCATCCTCGCGGCGACGAACCGCCCGGAGACGCTCGATCCCGCGCTCACCCGCCCCGGCCGTTTCGACAGGCGCGTACCCGTTGAGCTGCCCGACCTTGCGGGACGCGAGGCGATACTGAAAGTCCACGCAAAGAAGATAAAGACGGCTGACGATGTCAACTTCCACACGATAGCGAGAATGGCATCCGGCGCATCGGGCGCGGAGCTTGCCAATATTATAAACGAGGCGGCTCTGCGCGCGGTCAGGAACAACCGAACCGTCGTCAACGAATCCGACCTCGAAGAGAGCATTGAGACGGTCATCGCAGGATATCAGAAGAAGAACGCGGTGCTCTCTGACAGCGAAAAGAAAGTTGTCGCCTATCACGAGATAGGTCACGCGCTCGTTGCGGCTATGCAGTCGCACTCGGCGCCTGTGCAGAAGATAACGATAATCCCCCGCACCTCCGGCGCGCTCGGCTACACGATGCAGGTCGACCAGGGCGACAAATATCTGCTGACAAAGCAAGAGCTTGAAAACAAGATTGCGACATTTACGGGCGGACGCGCCGCAGAAGAGCTCGTTTTCGGCGAGATAACAACAGGCGCATCGAACGACATCGAGCAGGCGACAAAGCTTGCCCGCGCGATGATAACCCGCTACGGCATGAGCGAAGATTTTGACATGGTGGCTCTTGAAACTGTATCGAACCAGTATCTCGGCGGCGACGCTTCACTCGCCTGCTCCGCCGATACGCAGAATGAAATAGACCGCAAGGTTGTTGAACTCGTAAAGCGCCAGCATGAGAAGGCTTCGAAAATCCTCGCGGACAACCGCGGAAAGCTCGACGAGCTGGCAAAATATCTCTATGAAAAAGAAACCATAACCGGCGAAGAATTCATGTCCATTCTCAACAAAGGAGGCGAAGAGGAATGAAAAGGCGTTCCGGCTTCGGATGGATGGAGCTTATAGTCGGCATTGCGCTCGCGGCGCTCGGAATATTCACTTTTGTCTATCCCGACAATGCGGTGACGACCCTCGTTATTATCTACGGCATAATCGCCATAATAACCGGCATTGCGGATGTTGTGCTCTATGTTCGCGTTGACAAGCACCTCGGCTTCGGCCCGACTGTGTCGCTCATTTCGGGCATACTCAGCGTCATGGCGGGCGTCATGCTGCTCGTCTATCCCAACGCGGGCAAATGGGTGCTCTCGCTCCTGTTCCCGATATGGTTCATTGCGCACTGCCTCTCGAGGCTCTCGCACCTGAACACGATTCGGTTCATCGCGGGCAATTTCGTCTACTGGTTCACGATGATAGTCAACATCATCGGGCTTGTGCTCGGCGTTGTGATGATATTCAGCCCGAACATCTCGGTTGCGGCGGTTGCTTACATCGTCGGCGCATACCTCGTGCTGTTCGGCATCGACTGCATCATACTTGCGTTCAGCCGCATCGGCGAGGGCAAACAATACTGATAAAACAAAAAGCAAGGTCAAGCGTAGTTTTGACCTTGCTTTTTTCTGCTTTCCAAACAGTGCCGCCGACGGCGGCATAGGGTCGTCGAGTCGCCGACCCCTACAAAGAATCTCAAATTCAGCATTGAGCCATATTGATAAAAGCGCCGGAGGCGGGAAGATTCCCTGTCTCCGGCGTTTTTATTTTATTCAGTCGGTCACGGACACGATATTTATCAGCACCTCGACCATCTTCGGCAATGCGTCGACGGGTATCGCCTCATAGATGCTGTGGAAATTCATGCCGCCGGTCGAGAGGTTCGGGCACGGCAGACCCTCAAACGAGAGACGTGCGCCGTCCGTTCCGCCGCGTATCGGCACTATCTCCGGCTCAACGCCCGCATCGCGCATAGCTTTTTCGGCGCGCTCGACGATATCCATATGCTTCTCGATTATCTCTAACATATTATAATAGCTGTCTTTTATATTCAGCTCGAAAGTGCCCGAGCCGTACTTTTCGTTCAGGAAACCGACGGTATCGGCGACGAACTTCTTGCGGCGCTCGAAGTTATTCTTGTCGTGGTCGCGGATTATCATATGCGCGCTCGCCTCGGTCTCGTTGCCGGCGATACGCGCCAAATGATAGAAACCCTCGCGTCCCTCAGTATGCGCCGGGGTCTCCCACGCAGGGAGCATATTGACGAACTCCGCGAGATACAGCGCGGCATTTTTCATCTTGTTCTTGGCGGTTCCGGGGTGGGTATTCACTCCATGAACCGTAATATCTGCCGCCGCGGCGTTGAAGTTTTCGCACTCGATGCCGCCGACCTCGCCGCCGTCGACAGTATAGGCAAAATCGGCGTTGAAGCGCGCAAAATCGAAGTGATCCGCACCGCTACCTATCTCCTCATCGGGAGTGAAGCAGATGCTCAGCGCACCGTGGCGGATGTTTTTGTTTGAGTTGATTTCGGCGCACAGGGCGACTATCTCGGCGACTCCCGCCTTATCGTCCGCGCCGAGCAGAGTCGTGTGGTCGGTAACTATAAGCTCGCGCCCGATATATTCATCGCCGACCATCGGGGCGTTCGTGCCGTCAAATTTGATTATCTGCGGCTTGACATTCGCGCCGCTGACATCGGGCGAAGTATCCATATGCGAGACGAGCCCTATCTTCGGGCAATTTTCGCAGCCATCGGACGCAGGGATATGCCCATAGACATAGCCCATTTCGTCGCGCATGGCGTCGGTGACTCCCGCGCCGCGAAGCTCCTCGACGAGATAATCGGCAAGGACGAGCTGGGTCGCAGTCGAGGGCACGGTATCGCTCGACTCGTCGGAAGTGGTTTCGAATGTCACATATTTCAGAAATCTTTCGGTAACGGTCATTTTTATCATCTCCGTTTTTTTGTCGGTTCAATGATAACACAATCGGCGGAATTTGGCAACAGAGCGGTGAAATTTGGAGGAATGTTGGTATGTTTTGTGGCGCAAAAATCAAATTGCAAAGCCGATGTGATTTTGTATCGGCTGCGCCGACAGCGGACAGCCGCAAGGGCTGTCCCTACGGTATTAAAATTAAATATTCGTGAAGGTTATGTGCCACCTATGCGGCATCGGTGCGTCGAGGTCGCCGCACCCTACAAGCTGCATGTATTTTGCCGTCGAACGATATCCGCCCTACTGCATCGCATTCACATAGTCACTCCAAATACAGAAAAACTGATACCTAAAAACAGGCAAAGCGAAAACTGCCCGTGCCACTTGCGTGACACGGGCAGCGTTCAATTATGCTTTGAGCTTTGGATTATGACTTAACCCTCAACATAAGCATACTGGAAGTACCAGTAGCCATAGGGGCTGTGCCATGTACCCTTGAGGGTCGGGCTCTGCAACCAGAAGTCGTTGTAGTATGCAACGGGGATGCAAGCATAATCCTCGGACATGATCTTCTCAGCCTCGTGGAGAGCATCAAAGTGAGCCTTGGAATCGGCAACCTTGGACTTATCAATAGCGGCGTCGAAAGCCTTGCTGTTGTATTTGCCGTCGTTGTTGCCGTTGGACGAATAGAACAGCTCGATCATATTGGAAGCGTCGTTGTAGTCCATGACCCAACCGTTACGAGCCATCTCATAGTTACCGGCGCGGCGCTGAGGAGTGAAGGACGACCAGTCAACAACATCGATCTTCATGGTGATGCCAAGCTCCTTCTTGTAGACCTGCTGAAGATACTCAGCAACAGCCTTGTGGTAGCCGGAATCGTTGGTCGAATAAGTGATGGTCGGGAAGCCCTTACCGTCGGGATAGCCTGCCTCTGCGAGAGCCTTCTTAGCCTCGGCGAGGTTAGCCTGATAGTCCTTGCTGACATAGGTGCTGCCGCCGTTTGCTGCGATAGCGTTGTCAAGGAACATGCCGTCGCCGCTGTCAACGATGCTGGGTCCGACATAGTTGTAAGCCGGGCTGTAGGTACCCTGCATGATGGTGTTGGCAACATACTCACGGTCAATAGCAAGGCTGAGAGCCTTACGGACATTGACATTGTTGAAGGGAGCCTTATTAAGATTCATGCTGAGGTAATAAGTGCCGAGGATCGGATCGACATAGAAGTCGCCGCCGTCGGTTGACTTCTTGAGGCTCGGGATTTCCTCGGTGGGAACATCCTTTATCATGAGAGCCTGGCCGCTGGTGTAAGCGGCATAGGAAGCGCTGGAATCCTCAAGGAGGAGGAAAGTAAGCTGCTCGGTAACGATCTTGCTGTTGTCCCAGCCGCCCTTATAGTTGGGGTTCTTCTTGCAGACGATGCGCTCGCCGGGAGTCCACTCGGAGATCATGTAGGGGCCGTTGCAGACATAGGTCTCGGGCTTGGTTGCCCATTTGTCGCCGTTCTTTTCAACGGTAGCCTTCTGAACGGGGCTCATGGTGCCGAAAGCAACGATCTTGTCGAAGTAAGAGCAGGGATATGCAAGCTTGATGGTGAGAGTCTTGCCGTCCTCGCTGGCCTTGACATTGAGCTTGTCAATGTCGGGCTTTGTGGTCTTCTTGCCGTTCTTATCGGGATTGCCGATAGCATCCTGATAGCCTTCGATCATGCCGACAACAGTCTCGCCGTAGGGTGCGCCGACATCGGGATTGGCAATTCTCTTCATGGTGTACTCAAAGTCCTTGGCGTTGAGCTCGGTGCCGTCGGACCACTTCAGACCGTCACGCATGGTGAAGGTCCAAGTAAGACCGTCAGGGCTGACGGTGTAGGACTCAGCCTGTCCGGGCTGAACCTTGTTGTCCTGGTCGATGATAAGCAGTGTCTCAAACAGAGTGATGAGCATGTTGCCGCCATCGACTGCATTGTTGAGTGCCGGATCGAGAGTTTCAGGGTTGGGACCGATCTGAACAGTGATTCCCTTCTCTGACTTCTTGCAGGAGCCCAGAACTGCGACAGCAGAAAGTGCGAGCACCAGAACAAGGAACAGAGATACGATTCTCTTGATCTTCATTGATACATCTCCTCTACAAATTTTTGCGGCTTTGCCGCTTTATATCCATTGCGCTCTTCGGCGCAACAAACACCGTTATTTTCAGTCCGCGACCTTGTCAAGATGATGGCACGCGGCGAAATGACCGGGGCTGACCTCTTTGAGCTGCGGGCACTCGTTGGCGCACTGCTCGTCCGCATAGGGGCAGCGGGTGCGGAAGCGGCAGCCGCTCGGAGGATTCAGCGGACTCGGGACATCGCCCTCGAGCGGAATGCGCTTTGCGGCGCGCGCCGTCTTGGGATCCGCCTCGGGGATAGCCGAGATAAGGCTTCTGGTATAGGGATGGACGCTGTGCGCAATCAGCTCGAAGCTGTCCGCGAGCTCCACGAGTTTGCCGAGATACATGACGCCGATGCGGTTCGAGATATGGCGAACGACGCTCAGGTCATGGGCGATAAACAGATAGGTCAGTCCGAGCTCTTTCTGAAGATCCTCGAACATATTGACGACCTGCGCCTGAATGGAGACATCGAGCGCGGAGACCGGCTCATCGCAGACGATGAACTCGGGATCGACCGCAAGCGCTCTCGCGATACCGACTCGCTGGCGCTGACCGCCGGAGAACTCATGCGGATAGCGGTTTGCGTGCTCGCTGTTGAGTCCGACGCGCTCAAGAAGGGAGATTATCTTCTCTCTTCTCTCCGCCTTGTTGGCGGCGAGATGGTGGATATCGATGGGCTCACCTACGATATCGCCTATCGTCATGCGCGGATCAAGGCTCGCATAGGGGTCCTGGAAAACCATCTGCATCTTGCGTCTGAAGGGCAGCATATTGACCGCCACTTTGTTTTCCTTATCGAAAATCACTTTTCCGTCATAGATTATCTTGCCGTCCGTGGGCTCATAGAGTCTGAGCAGAGTACGGCCGACGGTAGTTTTGCCGCAGCCGGACTCGCCGACGAGACCGAGCGTCTCTCCCTTATTGATAAAGAACGAGACATCATCGACTGCCTGGACGAATTTTTTGTGCTTTCCTCTGCCGCCTGCCGGGAAATACTGCTGCAGGTGCTGCACTTCAACGAGCTTTTCATTCTCACTCACAGCTTGTCTCCCCCTTTTCAAATTCTTCTTTCTGAAGCAGCCAGCAGTGGCTGTAGTGCGTATCGCTATGCTCCGTCTTGGGCGGCATCTCGCGCAGGCATATCTTCATGCAGTTTGCGCAGCGCGGCGCGAACGGGCAGCCTGCGGGAGGATTCAGCAGGTCGACCGGCTGACCCTCGATAGGCACAAGGCGCTCTATCTCCTGAGCGCTGAGCTTGGGAATAGAATTGATGAGTCCTTTGGTGTATTCATGCTTGGGCTCATAGAATATCTCATCCGCCGTGCCGTACTCAACAATGTGACCGGCATACATGACGGCGATTCTTTCGCACATGCTGGCGACGACGCCGAGGTCATGGGTTATCATTATGATGCTCATGCCGAGCTTCTGTCTGAGTTCCTGCATAAGCTCGAGTATCTGAGCCTGAATGGTAACGTCGAGAGCCGTTGTGGGCTCGTCGGCTATGAGCAGTTTGGGCTCGCACGCGAGGGCTATTGCTATCATGACTCGCTGACGCATACCGCCGGAAAGCTCATGGGGATACTGCTTGAGGCGCTTTGTGGGCTCGTTGATGCCGACAAGCTCGAGCAGCTCCTTCGCGCGGTCATATGCCTCTTTTTTGCTCTTGCCCGTATGCAGGCGGATAACCTCGGTTATCTGATTGCCGATAGTATAGACAGGGTTGAGGCTCGTCATGGGATCCTGGAAGATTATCGAGACCTCGTTGCCCCTGATTTTGCGCATTTCTTTTTCGCTCATCTTTTCGATCTGATGACCGTTGAAATATATCGTACCACCGATGAGCTTGCCGGGATAGGCGGTAAGACCCATTATTGAATAAGCCGTGACGGACTTGCCCGAGCCGGACTCGCCGACTATGCCGAGCACCTCGCCCTCGTTCATGGAGAAGGACACGCCGTTAAGCGCCTTGACCTCGCCCGCGGGGGTGAAGAACGAGAGTTTTTCGTCTTTTATTTCCAGAAGTTTTTCGCTCAAAATTCTCGCCCTCCTTGTCAGTTTTTCAGCTTCGGATCAAACGCATCGCGCAGTCCGTCGCCGAAGAGGTTGAATGCGAGAATGATGACGCTGATAAGTATTGCCGGCAAAAACAGCAGATGCGGATAAGTGTTCATGCCCTTGACCGCATCGGTTGCGAGGGAGCCGAGCGACGGCATGGGAGCCGCAACGCCGAGTCCGAGGAAGCTCAGATAGCTCTCGGTGAATATAGCCGAGGGGATCTGAAGAGTTGTGGTAACGATAAGGGTGCCGATGCAGTTTGTGAGCAGGTGCTTTCTGATTATGCGCGAGCTGCTTGCGCCGAGAGCGCGCGCCGCCGTAACATATTCGGACTCCTTGAGCACAAGAATCTGCGAACGCGTGATACGCGCCATGCCGACCCAATAGAGCAGAACGAACACGAGGAATATCGCGATAAGGTTCGGTCCGACCGTGTTCATCCAGCCAAATCCGGGCTGTTCGGCGAGATCCTCAAGCCTCGGTTTCAAGGCGAGCGAGAGCACTATTATCAAAAGAACATCAGGTATTGTATAGAGAATATCGGTGATTCTCATCATTATTATATCGACCCAGCCACCGGCAAATCCGGCGACGGCGCCGAAAATCGAGCCGACTATCAAAACGAGCGCCGCGCAGATAAGACCGACTGTAAGGCTGATTCGCGTGCCCATCATAAGGCGGACTGCGAAGTCTCTGCCGAGCTTATCGGTGCCGCAGATATGCGGGAAAACCTTTTCGCCCGCGTCGATTTGCGCCTGCTCTGTCTGGCTGTACTCAAAGGGCTTGAGATTCTCGCTATACTTAATCTGCTGCTCGTAGCTATACGGCCAAAAAGCAGGCATGACATAGGCGAAAACCATTATTATAAGGATGAAAATGAGGCTGACCATCGCTATCTTGTTCTTGCGCAGGCGGCGCATACCGTCCGCCCAGAAGTTGACGCTGTCGCGCATGACGACGAGGCTCTCTTTTTCATCGTTTGTTGCCGGGATAAAATCATCTGCATTCAGGTGCAGACTCGGAAATTTTTTCTTCATCGTTTCTCTCCTGCCGCTCCCTTACTTGAGTTTAATACGGGGGTCTATGATCTTATAGAGGATATCAACTATAACATTCGCCGCAATTATAAGAGTGGCAAGAACTATTGTAGTTCCCATTATCAGCGTATAGTCTTTTTGGTTTATCGCCGAGACGAAATCGCGGCCGAGACCGGGAATGGTGAATATCTTCTCCACGACGAACGATCCGGTCATAAGACCCGCCAGCATGGGGCCGACATAAGTAACAACGGGAAGGATGGCGTTTCGCAGGGCGTGCTTGAAGAGAACCTTGAAGTTCGACAGACCCTTTGCCCTCGCGGTGCGGATATAGTCCTGACCCATAACATCGAGCAGGCTCGAGCGCATGAGGCGCGTTATATATGCAGTCGGATAAATCGACAGCGCCGTTACCGGCATTATATATGATGCCAACGAGTTTAGTCCTATCGTCGGCAATATGTTCAGCTTGCTTCCGAACGTATATAGCAGAATAACGCTGCTTATAAAGCTCGGTATGGCTATTCCACAGGTCGCAAGCACGATAATAATATTATCGGCGAATTTTCCTCTGTTATAGGCCGAGACACAGCCCAGCGGGATACCGACGAGCAACGATACGAGCACGGCGACGCCCGCAAGACGCGCCGAAATCGGAAATTTCGAGGAAATTATTTCGTTTACCGAACGTCCGCGCTGTTTAAGGCTCGGGCCCATATCTCCCTTGAGAAGATCGGACATATATGTCAAATAACGCTGCCCTAGGGGCTTGTCCAGTCCGAATTTTGCTTCAAGCGCTCTCTGCGCCGCCTCACTCATAGACTTCTCAGCCGTGAACGGACCGCCCGGTACCAGATTCATCAGAAGAAAAGTCAGTGTTGCAACAATGAATATGCACAGCAGACCCATTGCAACACGCTTGATGATATACTTCGCCAAGTATGCCAACTCCCTGTCGTCAAAGTATCGGGGCAAAAATTGTGCGCCGCCCCGTAGATAAAGCACCACAAACAACTAAAAGTGTTGAATTACAACTATTTATGACTGCTTAATATAGGACATATTAACATAATACAGCCGAAAATGCAAGCTTATACAGATTGAATTTATTGTCAAATACCCCGGAATGCCATCAAAATTTTCGGCGGCTTTATATCTCGGTGTCCGCGATATTAGTTTTTTGCGCGCACGCGGCGCAAAGATTCCCGAAAGCGCGCTGTCAAGTCGTTTGCAAAATTTATTCGCTTTACTTCAGCAGTGTATCGAAGTATCAGGCTACTGCTCTGCCGCATTAGCCTGAGATTGATTTTGCCATATAAATTTCAGATGTGATATTTGAGCACAGCAAAGGAGCATGGCAATATATGAATATTACAGCAAACGGAGCGCAGTAAAAAAACTGTGCTCCGCGAAAAAATATTCAAAAATTTACTGCATGACGGAAAGGATGAAGCATACAGCCGACACAGTAAACAGCACTGCGGAAAGGGCAGTTGTCATAAATCTGCTCTTTCTTGATGTATCTTCATTACCGCTTTCTTTGCTGATACCGACCATCATAAATTTGAACAGAATCGAGAGACCGAAAATCATTCCGGTCACAACATACGCTGTTCTAAGACCCGACTGATAAGACATAACATGCTGCGGATTCAAGAGACTTTCAAGTCTGATAAGTCCCAGCGGAATAGCCATCGTCAGACCGAAGCCAAACAGAATTTTAAGTCCGATAAGGTTGCTCATGCTCGGATATCCGCCGACTGCCGACTTTCCGGAAGCATCCTCAAGATTTCTCAAAACCGAGCCCACCTGACCGACGCTGTAAAGCTTACCGTCGATAAGGTAGCCGTTGCCGAGCTTATCGTTTATGATAAAGTAATTTCTGGAATCCTGAAACCACACTGGCAGAGTGAACGGCACAAGTTTTCCTTTGACCTTTGCCAACGCCAACAAACGGTTATTATCATCGCGTCCGTTGCGGCGCAGCTGCTTACTCTCAAACGAGCCGAACTTTTCAATATCATCATAGTAAACCGACACTTTGTGCGACGGAATCGGCTTATAGAATGTCTTTGCATGATCCATAAATGCATCAAAATACACTGCCTCAAAATGGTCTTCATAGAAAGTGAATTTCGACATGAAGATAATTTTGAGCGCGCTGACGCTTATAAAATATGTAAGCGCAGCCGCTACTGCAATGACGACGATGCGCTCCGGCGCCGGTCCTTTGAGAATAATGGACACGGCTTCGTAAATCAGCATCGCGGGAAACGCAAAGCCCACAAGGGCAAGCATCAGACTTCCCGCTTCAAACGGTCGGACAACTGTTTTTTTCATAGTGTTCTCCCTTTCAGTTTTTTACCAACTCTCTCTCCTTATCTGTATGGAAGAACGCGATATTGACCGTGAACTCCCTGTCAGCCTCGCTGTATGCCCAATCGAACTCGCCGTTATATTTTCCCGCCATCGCCTTGATACTCTTTGTTCCGAGACCGTGGAAGCCGCCGGAATTCTTTGAAGTCCTGAGCGATTTGCCGACGGACTGCGGCTTGCGGTCGCTGGAATTGACGCAGGAAAGCATATCGAACTCATTGACCCTGTTTATCGAAAGCTCTATCGTTTTCTTTTCGGAAACGCTCGCCGCCTCGACCGCATTGTCGAGGATATTGCTCAGAAGCGTTATCAGATCCGGCGCATCCATAAACGAGAGGTTCGCCGTTCTTATATTGTATTCGAAGCTTATCCCGCTCGAATCGCAGATCGATTTATATTTGTTGAGCAGCAAATCGAGGAACTTGTTCTTTGTGTTGCCGAACATCGAATGGTATTTTATATCGCCGTAGATATTCTCGATATATTCGCTGACTGCGGGATCGTTCGCGAGTGCTTTTATGGCGATAAGATGATTTTTCTCGTCGTGCGTTATAGTCTTGAGCATCTCGTTTTGCTGATCGAGCAGGGCGTAATAAGTCTGGTCGGTGCGCAGTCGCTCCGCCTCGCGCTGGGTCTTATAGAGCTCGTCCATCTTGCGCGAAGTGCGCCCGTAAAAGACGAAAGTCAGAAACGCCGATGCGATTATAGCGATTGACGCGACGGAAATTATAACACTTATATTCTTCGACAATTCGTAGCGCACGGAAATCATCCAGAAAGTATAGAGGATAACTATCGACGCTATAGGATAAATCAGCAGGAACGCGGGGATGCGCACGCCCTTCTGACCGCGCAGATACAGTCCCGCATAAACAGCCGCTTTCGTCAGAACGAAGAGGACGGACTTGCTCAGGAGCACCGTAAGCAGATAGATATAGACGCTCGACTGATACGCCTTTATATCACCGCCGCCGATTATCGCGAGCAGGCTTATGACTATAAATTCCGACGCAGTGTTCGACACCGCTATGAACAGCGCGCCGAGCGTTGCGCCTTTGATATTGCATTCAAAGAAGAGCTTTGCAAACACGGAATCGATAACAAAGCAGAGCAAAATGTTGACGACCGTTGAATTAAACAGCAAAAACGCCGCATATGCCACGGCATAGAAAGCAATGCCGACCGCAGCTGCAACGGTTTTCCTGCCCTTATTGGCAAACAGATCATTGAAGAACTGAAAAACAATAAACAGTTCCACAGCGTGTGAAAGTGCAGAAACCAGATTCATTTAGATCATCGTCCCCCGAAATAGTTGAGAAAAAAGTGGCGGAACTCCGCCTGTTTTCTATAGGCTACAGGTATTTCGTACTTGCCGCAGAGCACAACGGTCGCGCGGGTGTAATCCGTTGCATAATGGACATTGACTATATAGCTCTTATGCACGCGGAAGAATGACGGCGCAGCGAGCTTTGAATCCCAGAAGTCAATGCCGTTTTCCGAATTGTACTCCCCCTGGGTCGTCACGACCCGCGTGGAGCGTCCGGCTATCTCAACAAAAACAATATCTTTTGAGAAGACACACACGGCTTTTCCGCTCTCTTTCACAAGAAAGCTTGTGCGCGTCCTGTCGATGAGCTTCAGCGCTTTTTCGACTCCCGCTCTGAGCCGCCTTGCGTCGAGCGGTTTGGATATATATCTGAAAACGTGCAGATCCATGGCATCGTCGATATAGTCATCATACGATGTGATAAAAAATATAATGATATTGCGGTTTCTCTTCTTCAGCCTTGCGGCAATCTCAAGCCCATTATACGGGGTCATCCCGATATCGAGAAAAGCCATATCATATGTTTCCGCGCTGTCATGCAGTTGCGCACTGTCAGATATGAGATCGAACCGCGCATCGATATTCTTCTCCGCAAGGGTCGTGCGAACCACCGATTCGATCTTTTTTACATAAGCACTGTCGTCATCACAAATTGCGATCTTCACGAAATGCCACTCCTCGTTGACAATTATACCATATGAGAAAACTCAAGTCAAATAGTTTAAATCGTTAAATCGTTGAGTCATCTTTCTGATGTATGTAACAGTCAACAAGGCGCCAGACCATCCTCTGCTCCTCGACGGAAAGCGACGAGAGCATCTCCCCTATCTGCTCGGGAAGAGAATCGCTTATCACGCCGGAGAAGAAATAGTCCGCGTTGCAGTCGAGAGCCTTGCAGATGAGCATAAAGCTGTTGAGCTTCGGATAGCTCCTGCCGTTCTCTATATTGGATATCTGATTATCAGAGACTCCTATAAGCTCCGCCAGCTCGGACTGTTTCATTCCGAGCAGCTTCCTGCGCTGCATTATCCGCGCCCCGATAACGGCATTCTTATTTTCATCGTTCACTTTCATCACCTATGGAAAATGTTACCATTTGCCGCTTTTAATTTGAACAAACTGCCATTTACTAACACAATTATATTTGTAATACGCTGTTATTTTATGCCGTTGTTAAATAATATTAAGGATTTGTGCAGTTTTGACGCAAAAATATGCAGTATTGTTTGTTATATTGAATTTTATTATTGACATGTTATCATGTAGTTGTCCCAAAAATACCAAAGAAAGGAAATGCCGGACTTAAATGGAACCGGCAGCAGGTGGACAAAAATGAAGAACATAGCAAAGAAAGCGGCAGAGTCTGTTATCACTCTCGCCAAGACGAACGTCAAGGACGACATCAACTCGACCGGTTCGCCCTGGTCTTATCAGCCCCGTATGCCCAAGAGCGCGGAGATCTACAAGAACAAATGATTTATGATCTGTCAGTTCGCCTGACTTCTCACCTTGAGAAGCGCGGGTATCTGCCGGACAGCGAGGAAGAGATCGTAGCTTACGGTCTCTTTTCGTTGTTATCAAAGCTGATGTACGCGGTCATCTGCCTGATACTGGGGCTGATTTTTTCGGTTCCGCTCGAGAGCATGATTTTCTACGCCGTATTCCTGTTCGTCAAGAAATACGGCGGCGGGTTTCACGCCTCGACCGAGGGCAGATGCATGATACTTTCGACGATAGAAATACTTTTGTCGATATGCTTTGTTTTCTTCGCCCTGCGCGAGTCCGTGGTTCTGAAATCCGGTGCGCTCGCATCGGCAGTGGCATACATTATAATATGCATCCTCTCCCCTGCGGCGGCGAAAGAGAAGCCGCTCGATAAAGCGGAGAAGATCCGCTATCGAGAGCGGTCGATAATCCGCGTTACGCTTACATTCGCAGCCATGACGGCGGCGTTCATCTTCGGCTATACGAGAATATGTGCTCCGCTTTGCTCCGCGCTGATGCTTGAGGGCGTCATGCTGACGGCAGGCAGGATATCACTGAGAAGATACAGCGAAGCGGCAGAAGAGTAAACACAAAAGTCATCTCTGAAAAAGGGATGGCTTTTGTGTTTTTAGTATATAAATTGAGCCGCCCCATTAAGGAACGGCTTTTTGTTTATTTTTCTTTTCCAATCGTCACGGTGCTCTGTCCCCTGTGACGAATAAGCCTTTGGACGGTGAATGTGCCGTCGTTTTTGATATTTATAAACTGGCCGCCCCTGAAAGGCACGACATAGATATTATGGTCGCACGATAGACCGTAGCTGAGCCTTATCCCGTGATATTCGGCGGAATAGTTGTCCATATGGTCGTGACCCGCGAAGCACGCGACGGGCGCGTCAGCGAGTAATGATGGAATCCCTTTCAGCGCCAACAGAAATATATTTTATCTGCACGCCGATCCGCGTTTCTATGAAGTCGATATATTTTTTCGCCGCTTCGGGCAGTTCATCGAACGAGCGGCAGTCGGAGATATCCTCTTTCCAGCCGTCAAAATACTCATAGACGGGCTTTGCGTTATTGAGCGCGCTGCCGGTCGGGAAGGTATCGACGCGCTTTCCGTCTATTTCATATGCGACGCAGACGGGGATTTTATCGAAATAAGAGAGAATGTCAAGCTTTGTCAGCGCGATTGCGGTCGCGCCCTGGACACGCGCTCCGTAGCGCGAGGCCACAACATCAAAGCCGCCGACTCTTCTCGGTCTGCCGGTAGCCGCGCCATATTCGCTGCCCGCCCGGCGAAGTATTTCGCCCTCTTCACCGAACAGCTCGCACACGAACGGACCCTCGCCAACGCAGGTCGAGTAGGCTTTCATAACGCCTATGCTCTCGTCAAGATGTAACTGCGGAATACCCGCGCCGATAGTCGAAAATGCGGCGATGCTGTTTGACGACGAGGTATACGGATAAATGCCGTAATCAATATCCCTGAGTGCGCCGAGCTGAGCTTCAAAGAGTATATTTTTGCCCTCGTCAGCCGCTTTGCTCAGATATTCCGACGTGTCGCAGATATACGGGAGCAGCGGCTTGCCGTAGGTGCGAAGCCAGGTGAGCATTTTTTCGGCGTCGATAGGCTCGTGGTGATATCCGCCCTCGATGAGCAGGTTTTTCCACTCGACGATATCCCTGAGATGATCGGCGACGCCGTCTACGTCGCGCAGATCGCCCATACGAATGGTCTTTTTCATATATTTGTCCGCATAAACGGGCGCGATTCCCCGGCGGGTCGAGCCGAATTTTTTATCGGAGAGTCTGTCCTCTTCAAGGCAGTCCTGTATCCTGTGATAGGGCATGCAGATAGTTGCGCGGTCGCTGATTTTCAAGTTTTCCGGGGATATCTCTATCCCCTTTTCGCGCAGCCTGCCGATCTCGCCGACGAGGTGCTCGATGTCAATAACCATTCCCGTGCCCATGACATTCACTGTGCCGTCGCGCAGAATGCCGGACGGGAGCAGATTGAGAATAAACGTGCCCTTTTCGTTGACGACGGTGTGACCCGCATTGTTTCCGCCCTGATAGCGCGAAACTATATCAAAATCCTGCGAAAGATAATCGACGATGCGTCCCTTGCCTTCATCGCCCCAGTTGACACCGACTATCGCTGATAACATAATGATTGCTCCTTCTTTCGTTTGACTTGCCGCCATGCGGCGTGATTTCAGTTTTCGCTGTGTTTTGCGCCGTTTTCCGCGCTGAGAATAAGCTCTTCCTCTTCGCGGATGAACATCATGCCGAAGCTTATCAAAAGCAGTCCGCAGGATATCCAGATCGACTTCTCGCCGAGTCTCCCGGTAACAAAGCTGCCGACACCCGCGCCGACGGCAAAGACCAATATGACCGCGAAATATGTAAGCGCCTTTTTGAGTATCGCCTTATCCTTTGTGCGAAAATAGGCGCAGAGAGCCTCAGTGCCGCTTCGCATATTGCCGATGCACATCGTACTGGCATAGGCATGCCGCGCACCTTATGGAATGTCTGCACCTGAAGCGCGCAGACGAACGAGACGAGCGCATTCGCGAGAGGATCGAGCTTCTGCGGCATGAATCCGACCGCAAACAGCAGAACTATCTCATCGATAAGAATCAGCTGCCGCCAGTGGATTTTCTCGCAGTTTTTGAACCGCATATGCACCACTTCCGCTATCGCGATGCCGATGATAAACGACACAACGGGGATGAGATATTTGATGACCCTGCTTCTGTCCGCGTCGACAAGGGCAGTGCTCATGAGTACGATATTTCCCGTCTGCGCGTTTGCAAAGACCGAGCCGCGGCAGCAATAAGTATAGGCATCCTGAAATCCGCCGGAGAGTATTATGAACACCGCCGCGCGGAATTTGTCAGACATCTGTCCGTGAAATCCGTTTTTGAGCTTCATGCAGACACACGACCCTTGGATTTATCGGCAGTCAGCCTGTCTATGCTGACAAGCTTCGTGCAGAGTGCGAGCACGCGCACCGCGAGAGTTATCTCTTCGACCGTTGCAAACGACGGGGCGAGCCTTATATTTTTATCCTCCGGGTCGAGTCCGTGCGGATAAGTTGCCCCGGCGGGAGTGAACGTAACGCCGCAGTCGCCGCACATCTTCACGACCTTTCCGGCGCAGCCCGGCATGGTGTCAAATGAGAGGAAATACCCGCCCTTTGGCGTTGTCCACTCTGCGATGCCCAGGCCGCCCAGTTCTTCGTCCAGCACTTTATATACCGAATCGAACTTCGGCTTCAAAATGGCGGCGTGCTTTTTCATATGTGCTTTAAGTCCGGCGCTGTTTTTGAAATATCTCGCGTGCATCAGCTGGTTCATCTTATCCGGTCCGATTGTCGCGAATTTCAAAAAGCTCTTTATATCTATCAGATTGGCCGGACTCGCCGCGACCGCCGCAACGCCCGCGCCCGGGAAGGTTATCTTGCTCGTGGAGCAAAACTCATAGACCATATCGGCGCTGCCGGCTTTTTCGCATTCCTCGATTATATCCGGTATCTGCGCATTGTCGCCGTCAAAGGCGTGGACGCAGTAGGCATTGTCCCAGAAGATACGGAAATCCTCCGCCGCCGGCTTCAATGCGGCGAAACGTCTGACTGTCTCGTCACTGAACACAATTCCCGTTGGGTTCTGGTATTTCGGCACGCACCAGATACCTTTCACCTTTTCGTCCTTTATCAATTTTTCGACCTCGTCCATATCGGGACCCGTCGGCAGCATCGGCACGGGGGCAAGCTCGAAGCCAAAATGCTCGGTTATTGCAAAATGGCGGTCATATCCGGGGACGGGGCAGAGGAACTTGCGCCCTTCAACCTCCTGCCAAGGCTTCGCGCCGCAGATTCCGTCGGTCATGCCGTGGCTGACTATCTGATACATCATAGTAAGGCTGCTGTTCCCGCCGACAAGCGTATGCGACGAGTGCGTGCCCATCATATGCGCGAGCAGGCGCTTTGCCTCCGGGATTCCGTCAAGTCCGCCGTAGTTGCGGCAATCCTGCCCGCTCTCGGAGTCGAGGATGCTGCGGCTGTCGATAACGTCGAGCATACCGAGCGACAAATCCAGCTGCTCCGCCGACGGCTTTCCGCGCGACAGATCGAGCGTCACGCCGTTTTTCAAAAGTTTTTGGAGCTCTTTCGTAGCTTTCTCTTTTTCTGCTGCCAGCTCTTCGCTGCTTGCTTTCAGATAATTCAAAGTAATTCTTCTTTCCGGGCTTTACTTTTTTTGACGAGTGTATTATAATCCAGTTGCAGACATGTGTAAAATCTATAATACATATATCAACGATATCTAAAACATATATCAGCGGAGGCTTATCATGAACATAAACTACGACTACTACCGAATCTTTTACTTCGTCGCAAAATACGGCAACATCTCTCAAGCCGCGAAGCTGCTTTTGAACAACCAGCCCAATCTGACAAGGACGATAAAGAACCTCGAAAGCGAGCTCGGCTGCCCCCTGTTTTCGCGCACAAACCGCGGCATGCGCCTGACGCCGGAGGGGCAGAAGCTGTATGAGCACATCAAGGTCGCCATCGAGCACATCGAGGCGGGCGAAGAAGAGATAACCGAGAGCAAGAATTTACAGACGGGCACGGTTTTCGTCGCGGCGAGCGAGGTCGCCCTGCGCTGCCTGCTTCTGCCAGTGCTCAAAAAATTTCGCATGCTCTATCCGGGGGTGCGTATACGCATCAGCAACCACTCGACCCCGCAGGCAATAGCCGCGCTCAAGGACGGAACGGCGGATATCGCAATCGTCACGACTCCGACCGTCCGCTCCGCCTCGCTGAGCGAAACCCCGCTTTGCTCCGTGCGCGAGGTGGCGATATGCTCGCCGGCATTCAAAGAGCTGCTCGGCAGAAAGATAAGCCTCGCCGATCTCGGTAACTATCCGCTGATATCTCTCGGCACGAGCACAAAATCATTCGAGTTTTATTCGGCGTTCTTCACCGAGCACGGTCTGCCGTACAGCCCTGACATCGAAGCGGCAACGGCAGATCAGATTCTCCCGATGGCGCAGGCGGATCTCGGAGTCGGTTTCGTGCCCGAGGAGTTCGTAAATCCTTCCGACAACGTGCGGATAATCGACCTCGAAGAAGAGATACCCGAGCGCAGCATCTGCCTTATAAAAAGAAAAGAGCAGCCGCTGAGCGTGGCTGCAAAAGAACTTGAAAGAATGATAATAGAACTGGCGAGCGGAGAGTGAAAAGTGGATAGTGGTGAGTGGCAAGTGAAGAGTGTAGAGTGAAGAGTGAAAAAGTAAAAATCGGCAAATATCTGACGATACTTGCCGATTTTTGGTGCGGATAACAGGGATCGAACCTGCATGGTTGCCCACCGGATCCTAAATCCGGCGCGTCTGCCAATTCCGCCATATCCGCATATGTGCCGTCCGCTGAATGTCTGCGCGGCTTTTGACTGCTATATTATATCAGGGATAATAATTATTTTCAAGTTTTTCGCGTCCGGAGCTACAAAAAATAAAAAAAAGCTTGCTTTTTTGCAAGTTATCTGTTATCATATCATCTGTTACCGAGTAAAGAAGGAGGTGCGACACATGGCAAAATGCGAATATTGCGGTAAGGATGTGTCTTTCGGCATCAAGGTTTCCCATTCTCACAGACGTTCAAACAGAACCTGGAAGCCCAACATTAAAAGGGTCAAGGCTATAGTGAACGGCTCTCCCAAGAGAGTTTATGCATGTACTCGTTGCCTTCGTTCCGGCAAAGTTACACGCGCTGTCTGATGACCGAACAGATATTCACGGCACTGTTTTAAACGGTGCCGTAATTTTTTTGCCTTTTTATATTCACGCTCCGGCATCTTTTTGGGGCGGGCGTAATACTATTATATATTATGCCGTCTTTTCAAACTGCTGACAAAGTTTATGACATAATTGTAAACTTTGGAAAAAGGTATTGATTTTTGGTACAAATGGGTTTAGAATATAAATTAGCACTCGGGGATGTAGAGTGCCAAAAGATTTTTAAGCTTGCATTTTTTATAATTCAGGAGGAATCGATATGAACATTAAACCGCTTGCAGACAGAGTTGTTGTCAAGCCTGTCGAGGTTGAAGAAACTACGAGCAGCGGCATTATCCTCGCCGCTTCCGCACAGGAGAAGCCCCAGGTTGCTGAGGTCGTTGCAGTGGGTCCCGGCGGACTCGTTGACGGCAAGGAAGTTGAGATGTACGTCAAGGTCGGCGACAGAGTCATAACCGGCAAATATTCCGGCACTGAGGTCAAGCTCAACAAAGAGGAATACACCATAGTCCGTCAGAGCGACATTCTCGCTATCGTAGAATAATCGGAGGTAATTCATCATGGCAAAACAGATCATTTACGGCGAGGAAGCCCGCAAGGCTCTCCAGGCCGGTATCGATAAGCTCGCTAACACAGTTAAAATCACGCTCGGCCCCAAGGGCAGAAACGTTGTGCTCGACAAGAAGTACGGCGCTCCCCTCATCACCAACGACGGTGTCACCATCGCCAAGGATGTTGAGCTCGAAGATCCCTTTGAGAACATGGGCGCTCAGCTTATAAAAGAAGTCGCCACAAAGACAAACGATGTCGCCGGCGACGGCACCACCACCGCTACCCTGCTCGCTCAGGCACTCGTCCGCGAGGGCATGAAGAACGTTGTTGCAGGCGCAAACCCGATGGTCATCAAAAAGGGCATCCAGAAGGCTGTTGACGCCGCTATCGAGGCTGTCAAGTCCCACTCTCAGCCTGTTAAGGGCACCGAGGACATCGCGAGAATAGCCACCATTTCCTCCGCTGACGAGGATATCGGCAGAATCATTGCCGATGCTATGGAGAAGGTCACCTCCGACGGCGTTATCACCGTTGAGGAGTCGAAGATTGCACAGACCGAGGCAGAGGTTGTCGAGGGCATGCAGTTCGACAGAGGCTACATCTCCCCCTACATGGTAACCGACACCGACAAGATGGAAGCCGTCATCGACGACGCTCTCATCCTTATCACAGACAAGAAGATCGCAAGCATTCAGGATCTTCTTCCCCTGCTCGAGCAGATCATGCACGCAGGCGGAAAGCTTATCATCATCGCTGAGGACATCGAGGGCGAGGCTCTTTCGACCATCCTTGTCAACAAGCTTCGCGGCGTGTTCACCTGCGTGGGCATCAAGGCTCCCGGCTTCGGCGACAGACGCAAGGAGATGCTCCAGGATATCGCTATCCTCACCGGCGGCAAGGTCATCACCTCCGAGCTCGGTCTTGAGCTCAAGGACACCCAGATTTCCGATCTCGGCCGCGCACGCCAGGTCAAGGTCTCCAAGGAGAACACCATCATTGTTGACGGCGCAGGCGACAAGGACGCTATTAAGTCCAGAGTCAACCAGATCCGCACCCAGATCGAGAACACCGCTTCCGACTATGACAGAGAGAAGCTTCAGGAGCGCCTTGCAAAACTTGCAGGCGGCGTAGCGGTCATCAAGGTCGGCGCAGCTACCGAGACCGAGATGAAGGAGAAGAAGCTCCGCATCGAGGACGCTCTCGCAGCAACCAAGGCAGCTGTTGAAGAGGGTTCCGTTGCAGGCGGCGGCGTCGCACTGCTCAACGCTATCCCCGCAGTCAAGGCTCTGCTTGACAGCACCGAGGATTCCGACGAGAAGACCGGCGTGAAGATCGTTCTCAAGGCTCTTGAAGAGCCCGTTCGCCAGATTGCTTCCAACGCGGGACTTGAGGGTTCGGTTATCATCAACCACATCGTTGAGTCCGGAAAGATCGGCTACGGCTACAACTTCGCTTCTGACGGATATGTTGACATGTTCGAGGCAGGCGTTGTTGACCCGACAAAGGTCACCCGCTCCGCTCTGCAGAACGCCGCTTCCGTTGCGGCAATGGTTCTGACCACCGAGAGCCTTGTCACCGACAAGCCCGACCCGGCAGCAGACGCGGCAAACGCCGCAGCGATGGCTGCACAGGCCGGCGGCGGAATGTATTAATCCAAAGCTGAATAAATAATTTGAGCCGCTCGGGCAACCGGGCGGCTTGATTTTTTGGTATTGCAAAATTGAGATTTGTCCATCACTCGAGCCACAGCAAAGTAAAAGCAAGTGTTTCAGCCAATTTTTATAATCAAGCTTTCAACAGCCGCGTCGCAGTGTTTGAAGTTTAACTGAGATAGGCGAGGGAACGGCTTGCGAAGCAAGCCGCACGAGCGACTCTCAAAACATAGTCGCCTATCGCCCTTGGAGCGGGCGCTATGCTCCTTGTTTTTGCCATCATCGCCTTGAGTTAAAGCGAAAAAATCCGCCCGGAATTGGGCGGATTAGTTATTTTATAACCGTATCAATCGCTTTTCTGACATCGGCGGCGACGGAATCTATATCGCGTGCGGCGTCGATGACGACGATATTGTCTCTGTCTTTTAGCAGTTCAAACGCGCTGTAATACCGCTCGCGGATGGCGTTTATCTGCTCCGGGTCGCGCTCGAAAATTTCGAGATACACGCGCCCGTTTTCTATCCTCTCGTGGCAGCTCTCCGGGTCGACATCGAAAAAGATGCAGATATCCGGCTTGAGTATGCCGGGGCAGTCGAGGTTCATATCGATGACCCACTGCCTGTCCTCCCCCACCGCCTGATAGGCGATGGATGAATAATAATATCTGTCGCACACGACATCGATTCCCGCTTCGAGCGTCTTTTCTATGCCGTTGACGGGGTTCATATTGTGCGCCACGCGGTCCGCGAGGAAGAGCGCAGCGAGCTCCGAGGATGTGCGCTGCCTTGCGCCGCTGAGCACATCTCTTATCATACCGCCGGTCACCGACTCGGTGGGCTCGGCGGTCGGATACACATTTCTGCCCTGCGACTTAAGATAAGCGCAAAGCAGAGCCGTCTGGGTGCCCTTGCCGGAGCCGTCAAGTCCCTCGACTACAATAAATTTTCCTCTCATAATACGCGGTAGTCCTCCGTGTAAATGAAGGTGCATTTGTCGAGCTGTTTGTCAGACACTTTTATCTTCGACGGGAAGCTCGACTTGACCGCCTTTGCCATATCAATCTGCTCGCCGCAGAGGGTGGCTCTTGCATATTCAAACGCCGCCTCGGTCATTGAAGATGCGGTCAGATCGTCCCACACGATGAACTGGTTCTTCGTGCCGCCGTTCGCTCTTATCGCGGCTCTGACCTTGCTGAACACCTTGGACTTGTTGTCCCACTTCTTGCCGACCTCGATATCAAAAGCGGCGGTGTAGCCGTCATAGATGCTCGGGAAGCTTGTGCCCGCGACGATTATGCCGTTCGGGCAGGCGTTCTTTATAAGCTCCGCCTGAGAAGATATATCGGCGCAATAAGCCGCAATCTTCTTGCCCTCGAAATTCTTGGGCTGGCGGGCGATATCCTCTTTCATGAAACTCTGCGCGCCCTTTATGCCGAGAGCCTGCGAGACATCGTAGCAGTTGACAAATTTATATGTCATGCCGAGCTCCTCGCACTTCTTCTCAGCCGCTTCGCGCGACTCCTTGATGCTCGGGGTGCTCTGCTGAACGCCGGTGGCGTAATAGACAAAGACCTGCGCGCCGCGTCCGTGCGCCTCTTCGACCATCATCGCTGCGTCCTTGGCGGTGTCTATCGCAAGAATGGCATCGGCGGACTTCGCAAGAGTCTGGATATTCTCCTCGGGTGCAGTGCAGACGATGAGCTTCTCGGGGTTTTTCGCCTTTGCCGCTCTGACTGCCGCGACGGCTCCGAGATTCGCTCTCGCGATAACTATCGCGCCGTAACTCGCATCGGAGGCGATATCGTTGACGCGCTTATAGAAATCGAGAATGCCCGAAGTGCCGACGCGCGTGTCGGTATAGACAACATGCTCGACATAGGAATATTCGCTCGCAAGCTGAGCCGCACGCTGATATTCCTCGGGGTTCTGCGACAGGGTCGCTGTGACTATGGCGATCTTTTTGCCGGGCGCTTTGCCTCCGGCTCCGCCCGAGCACGCGCACATACCTATGGCGACTGCCAGAATGAGCAGGAATGCTGCTGTGGCTTTGAAAGTCTTTTTCATATGATACACCTTATTTTTCCATGAACGCTTCGGCGATGCGCGCGGTGCTGTGCCCGTCGCAGGCGTCCATAAAATAGTTTCTGAAGTTTTCAATTTCCGCGCTGTCGAAGCCGGACTGCGCCTGCCTGACGGCGGAAATAATGCCCTCGGTATCCCGGACTATAGGGCCGGGAACGAAGTCCTCATATTTGTTATAGAAACTGCGGTCGCGGTCATATTCTTCGAGATCGTAGGCAAAGAATATCATCGGACGGCTGAGCAGCGAATATTCAAAGATTACGGACGAATAGTCGCTTATCAGCATATCAGCAGCGCACATTGCGAGGTCGATTCGCACATCTTTTGAGATATCGAACACGAAATTCTCATATTTTTCGCGCTCTTCGGCGCTGAGCGAAAAGCGCTTCGCCGTCTGCGGATGGAGCTTATACAGCAGGACGAAATCGTCGGACAGTTCCGCATTCATGCGCTCGATATCGAGCTTCAGATCCATATAGGACTTGAGAATCGAGTTGCCGCGAAATGTCGGGGCATAGAGGATTATCTTCCTGTCCCCTATCTGCGGGAATTTTTTGAGCATTTCCTCACGGGCGGACGAGACGAAATCGGGATTGAAATAAATATCCGTCCTCGGCACACCGAGCGGTCTGATTATGCTCTCCAGGCAGTTGAACGCCTCGGCATAATACGGAATAATATTGCGCGCCGACACGGTGACTGCGGTATAGGTGTTGTGGATCGGATAGCGTTCGAGGCTCTTTCTGTCCGCGCCCCATTTGAGGTCGGCGGTCGAATAGCCCCATTTTTTGAACGCACCGCACGCATGCCAAAGCTGAATGACCTCGGTGCCCTTTCGCGGATGATTCGCGAACAGCGGAAAGAATGCATCCTCGACAAAGACGAGTTTGCTCGTCGCATATTCGCGCTGGAAGCGGATATTCTGCCTGAACTCCGCCGCCCTTGCGCTTATACTGCCCGCTCCCGCGGGAATGAGCATCTCGGTGCAGTGCATCCCGCGCGCCTCAAGCTCGCGCTTCATGCAGGACAGGTTGTCCGGAAGCGTTTTGCTGTTTGAAGCAAGGAGCACCTTTTTTTCGTCTATCGGCTTTTTCGCCGCGCGCCTGTAGACCGCAGGCCAAATGCGGTAATAGAGCAGGTGGCGGCGCATATCGCCGAGTTTTTTTATCAGTCTTATAAGCAGTGACTTCATCTGTCGCTTTCTTCCTTAAAAATGCAGCTTGGAGTTGACTTCCTGCACGGTCTTTTCGTCGAGCTTCAACACCTTGCGGTCATATGTATACATTCCGTTGACCTCGAACTCAACGTCGCTGACCTGAGTATAGACAGTGGCGCAAAGTCCTTTCTTTATCAGCGGGATGACCTGCTTCTCGTGCAGCTTCTTATAAGCCGCGGAGAGCTTCTCCTTCGACCTGAACATGATATAGCCGAAGCTCTTCTGCTTGTTCCATACATGACCGTCGAGAATCATGCTGTATCCGCCGTATTCGCTTATGACGAACGGTCTGCCGTCAAGCTTCGGCATATGAATCGGCAGGATATATTTGTGCATGCTCTTGAGGTCGCAGCCCTTCTGATCGTACCAGCCGCTCGCGTGGTCAACGATTCTCGAGGGATCGTATGCCTTGACGGCATCGCCGATCTCCTTCGCGTCGAACTGACCCCAGCCCTCGTTGAAGGGCACCCAGCAGCCGATGCAGGCGCAGTTATAGAGATTGTCTATCATCTCGAACAGCTCGCGGCGGTAGTCATCGCGCCACTCCTTTTCGCCGCGGCTGAACCAGTTATATTTATTATCCTTGACGCCGATGCCGATATTCGGCAGAACACCCGCAAGGATATTTCCGATATACTCGCCGCCGCTGACCATATCCTGCCAGACTATCATGCCGAGTCTGTCGCAGTGATAGTACCAGCGCAGGGGCTCGACCTTGATATGCTTTCTGAGCATATTAAAGCCGAGGCGCTTCATCTCGGCGATGTCGAATATCATCGCTTCGTCGTTGGGTGGAGTCAGACCGCCGTCGCTCCAATAGCCCTGATCGAGCAGGCCGCGCTGGAAATAGGGCTCGTTATTGAGCATAAGGCGCGGCAGACCCTGCTTATCCTTGCCGATGCTGAACTTTCTCATGCCGAAATAGCTCTTGACCGTATCAACAGCCTCGCCGTTTTTCTTCACGGTGAGTACAAGGTCATAGAGAGTCGGGCTCTCGGGGCTCCAGAGTTTCGCATCGGGCACGGGAAGATGCGCGTTGAGCTTCATCTCGCCGGAATACACCTGCTCGCCGCCGAGCGAAATCTCAGCCTCTATCGTGCAGCCGTCAAGTCCCTCGCCGGTGCAGGAGACGATTATCTCGCCCGCGTCGATATCGGGGGTCAGGCGCACGCAGGTGATATGGCTCTGAGCCACGGGCTCAAGCCATACTGTCTGCCAGATTCCGGAGGTTCCGGTATACCAGAAGCCGACGGATTTGAGAACCTGCTTGCCGCGATTCTGCCAGCCCTTGTCGGTCGGGTCATAGACCTTGACAACAAGTTCATTTTCGCCGTCGACAAGTTCATCTGTTATATCAAAAGAGAACGGGCAATAGCCGCCGGTATGTGTGCCGACGGAGACACCGTTGACAAACACCTCGCACTGCCAATCGACAGCGCCGAAATGCAGAATGCAGCGCTTATTATCAAAGCGGCTGTCGAGAGTGAACCTCTTTCTGTACCAAAGGCGCTCGTCTGGCTGAAGCGCGCGCTGAACGCCGGAAAGCTGGCTCTCGATGGCGAAAGGCAGGATTATCTTGCCGCTGAAATCTTTCGGGCAGGCGTCGCCCGCTGGGGTTATCTCATAATCGCACTCGCCGTTGAGGCACATCCAATCCTCGCGCACAAGCTGTGGGCGGGGATACTCCGGAAGAGGGCAGTTTTTGTCCACATCGTAAAAGAATCGGGTTTTCAGATCGTTCACTTACTCAACCTCCGCAATTTAATTAAAAAGTCACATAGTATTATACATTAATTTATGCGTTTTGTCTATAGATTTATTCTCTGTGCCACTTCACGCCCTGGGCGGTATCCTCGAGGACGATGCCCATTTCCTTGAGCTGATCTCTGATTCTGTCCGCCTCTGCCCAGTTTTTCTCCTTACGAGCGTTCGTGCGCGCCTCAATAAGAGCTTCAACATCGCTGTCGAGAGTCTCGGTCTTGCGATTATAGACGAGTCCGAGCACGCCGGTCAGCTCGTCGAACATGGCTATCGCACCCTCAACAAGCGCCTTTGAGGGGGTCTTGCCGACAACATTTGTATTGATATCGCGGACGAGCTCAAATATCGAAGCGATGGCGTCGGCGGTGTTGAGATCGTCGTCCATAGCGGAGATAAACTGCTCTCTGTATTTATCAAATCCGTCGATAATCGCCTTATCGCCGTCATGCTCTGCGTCGGCAGCGTTCTTGAGCTCGAAGTCGAGCGAATCGCGGCAGGTATAGAGCCTGTTGAGCGCGGCGATGCACTGTTCGATGATATCGGTGCTGTAGTTTATCGGGCTTCTGTACTGGGCGGAGATGAGCAGATAGCGGATCGGCTCATAGCCGTATTTTTCGGCAACATCGCGCACGGTGAAGAAATTGCCGAGAGACTTCGACATCTTCACATTGTCAACGTTGATGTAGCCGTTGTGCATCCAATAGTGGGCGAACGGCTTGCCGGTAAAGCACTCGCTCTGGGCTATCTCATTCTCATGGTGCGGGAAGATAAGATCCTGACCGCCGCAGTGAATGTCAATGGTGTCGCCGAGATAACGCCAGTTCATCGCGGAGCACTCGATATGCCAGCCGGGTCTGCCCTTGCCCCACGGGGAATCCCATGCGGGCTCGCCGGGCTTCGCGGCTTTCCAGACGGCGAAATCCATCGGCTCGTGCTTGACCTCGCCGACCATTATACGCGCGCCCGCCTCAAGATCCTCAAGCGGCTGATGCGAGAGCTTGCCGTAATCCTTGAACTTCTCGGTGCTGAAATAAACGTCGCCCTGCGCCTCATAGGCATAGCCCTTTTCGATAAGGGTCGAGATTATCTGAATGATGGCGTCGATATTCTCGGTAGCCTTCGGATTTATCGTTGCGTGGCGGACATTGAGCCCGTCGGCGTCGGTCCAGAACTCTTTTATATAGCGCTCGGAAATCTCGGAGAAATCAACATGCTCCTCGTTTGCGCGTCTGATTATCTTATCGTCGATATCCGTGAAATTCTGAACGAACTTCACATTGTAGCCGCGATATTCGAGATAGCGGCGCAGGATATCGAAGATGCACAGCGGGCGGGCGTTGCCGATGTGGATATAGTTATACACGGTCGGGCCGCAGGCGTACATCTTGATCTCGCCCGGAGTTATCGGGACGAGCTCTTCCTTTTTTCTTGTGAGAGTGTTATAGACTTTCATTTATATCTTCCTTTCAGTCAATTTCCTGTGTGTTTTCCTGCTCCTCAAGCTGTTTTCTCAGCTGGGAGACCTGATGTTCGAGCCTGCAGAGCTCCTGCGCGACCGGGTCGGGTATATGCACCTGGTCGAGATCGTCGACCCTGACTCCGTTGCGGCGAACGATATGAGCCGGAACGCCGACGGCGGTACAGTTTGGCGGAATCTCATCGAGAACCACCGCGCCCGCGGCGATATTCGAGTTATCGCCGACTTTGAACGGGCCGAGCACCTTTGCGCCCGCGCCGATCATGACATTGTTGCCGATAGTCGGATGGCGTTTGCCGGTATCCTTGCCGGTACCGCCGAGCGTCACGCCCTGATATATCATAACATCATCGCCTATAACGGCGGTCTCGCCGATAACGACGCCGGTGCCGTGGTCGATGAAAAAGCGCCTGCCGATGGTCGCCGCCGGGTGTATCTCTATCCCGGTTTTGCGCGCCGCCCGCTGCGATATCCAGCGTGCGAGGAAGAACATCCTGCGGCGATAGCACCAATTGGCTCTGCGGTGCATTCTTATAGCTTTAAGACCCGGATAGAGGAAGAAGATTTCGAGCGCGCTTCTCGCGGCGGGGTCGCGCCGTTTGAAGGTGCTTATATCCTCCCTGAGCCTGTCAAACATAAATATCAACTCCTTGAGCTCGGATAAAATTGCTGCCGCGATGCGGCGTTAGTTGTTTGGAGTGCGTATGCGCTGTTAATAAGTCTGTGCATTTTCGCGGGCGGATTATATCCGCCCCTACAGCCGCTCAATATACAAATAACATACAAAAAGCCTCCGTTATCCTTGCGGACAACGGAGGCGCCTGAGCGCGGTTCCACTCCTGTTTATATCTCTGCGCGCAAATACGCGCCCGGCCGATAACGGTGCCTTCCGCGCAGGGATACTGTTATTCCCCCTGCGTGCTGACGGGTGCATTTCGCCTTCATACGGCAAGGAGCTTTCTCAGCTTCGGGCTCCCTCTCTTTTGCCGCGAATATCCGGCTACTTCTCCCGGTAAACGCATGTTATTTTTTGGTTTTTGTCAGCCGATATGACTCGCATATCTACTAATCATTATATTGAAATCACTTGGAAAAGTCAATAAGTTTTTTGCTGTCCACAAAATATGTGATGCCCGAAACGACCGTCAGAACGGCGGTTATCCAGAGCATGATATTCGACACTCTCGCGAGAGTGAACCAGCCGGCGTTTGCAAAAATATCAAACGTCGCGTCAAGCTCGGCAAGGAGCATGATAACAATAGTGAACACCATCTGGCTGACGGTTTTCGCCTTGCCCCAATAGTTTGCGGGGATAACAATACCCTGCGCCGTGGCGATAAGGCGAACGCCTGCGACGGCGAACTCGCGGGTGAGGACTATCATGACGATCCAGATGCTGCACCAGCCCTCGCGCATGAATGCGAGCAGAGCGGCAGTGGTGAGCATTTTATCGGCGAGCGGATCGAGAAGCTTGCCGAAAACGGTGATAAGATTATTCTTTCGTGCAATCTTGCCGTCGAGCATATCGGTCAGTGACGCGACTGCAAAAACGGCGAGCGCGACTATGTAATGATAAGGGAACTCAATAAGCATCAGCGCGAGATAAATAGGCGCGAGGAACATTCTTATGAGCGTCAGTTTATTGGGCAGATTCAGCTTCTGCATTTCAATTCCCCTTTCCGGGTTTTATTTTACTGTTCTTCCGAGCAGGTCATATTCGTTGACACCGAGTATCTCGACATCGACGAATTCGCCTTCTTTTATGAAATCGGGCGAAGTGAAGATTATCTTGCCGTCGATATCGGGCGCGTCCATATATGAGCGACCCGAGTAGCTGTCGGTATAATCATCGTAGCTCTCGGTGAGCACGCGCAGGGTCTTGCCGATCATATTGTTGTTCTTTTCGGTCATTATCTCATACTGATCCTGCATGATGACCTCGGCGCGGCGGGATTTGACATCGTCGTCGACCTGATTCTCCATCTTCGCGGCGGGAGTACCCTCCTGCGGGGAATATTCAAAGCATCCGAGGCGCTCGAACTCCTCCTCGTTGACGAACTCGGCAAGAGTCTCAAACTCGTCGTCGCCCTCGCCGGGGAAACCGACTATAAACGTCGTGCGGATAGCGATATCCGGCATACGCTCGCGCAGTTTCCTTATGACCTCGCGGGTCTCTTCTACGGTGCTGTGGCGGTTCATCGCCTTGAGGATTTTATCGTCCGCGTGCTGGAGCGGCAGGTCTATATAATGGAGCACCTTGGGCTGGGAAGCCATGGTGTCGATAAGCTCGTCGGTTATCTTATCGGGATAACAATAGAGCAGGCGTATCCACTCGATGCCGTCGATCTCACAGAGCAAATCAAGCAGATGAGCGAGCCTGTATTCGCCGTAGATATCAATGCCGTAGGACGAGACATCCTGCGCGATAAGCACGAGCTCTTTGACGCCCCCATTCGCAAGGGTCTTCGCCTCTTCGCCTATGCTCTCCTCGTCGCGGCTGCGGAAGGGTCCGCGGATGGACGGGATGGCGCAATAGGTGCAGCAGTTCGAGCAGCCCTCGGCTATCTTGAGATACGCCCAGTAATCGGGAGTCGTGAGCACGCGCTCGCCGCACATGGGAAGCTCTTTTTTGTCGGGGAAAACATTGGTCTGCTTGCCGTCGAGAACCTCGTCAACTATCTTGTCGATATCGCCGTTTGCGCCGATGCCTACGACGGCATCAACCTCGGGAATCTCCTGAAGTATCTCGTCGCGGTAGCGCTCGGCGAGGCATCCGGTGACAATGACCGCGCGGACAAGTCCGTCTTTTTTGAGGCCGACCATCTCCAGAATTGTGTCGATAGCCTCCTGCTTGGCGGAGTCGATAAACGCGCAGGTGTTGACTATAACTGCGTCGAGGCGCTCGAAATTGTCCGCATTTTCAAATCCGGCGTTCTGAAGCTTTGCGAGCATCAGCTCACCGTCGACCTGATTCTTCGGGCAGCCGAGCGACACGAATAAAACTCTTCTTTTCTTCATCAAACAGTTCTTCCTTTCGCTTGATAACAGAAATTATACACTATTTTTTCCTTTTCTTATCTTCTAACAGGAAAATTGATCGTCCGTATCTTCATATTCCTCGTCCATCGCGCGCATTGCCGAACGGATATCGGAATAGCCATAGCCGAGACGGGTCAGGGCGTTGAAGGTGCGCCGCCTGCCCTTTTCATCGGAAAATTTGCCTGCGAATTTGGTCTCAAGCAGATTTTTTATCCGCTCAACGTCGTCGCCGTCGAGCTCTTCGGCGCATTCGCTCGCCGTCTCGCGAGATATTCCGCGCTGTCTGAGTTCCTGTTCAATGCGTTTTTTGCCCATGCCGCGCCGCTCATACAGCTCCTGCGCGAGGGTATGGGCATAGCGCTCGTCGTTGACATAGCCCATCTCTTCAAGGCGTTCGACCGCTTCGCGCGCAAACTCCGCGCCGGAGCGGCGGGCAACCTTTCGCTGGAGCTCCTTTGACGAATGGTCGCGCCGCGAGAGAATATCGACAGCCGCGTTAAATGCACGGCAGGAGCCTGCCGCCTCGCAAAAGGCGGCAAACTCCGCATCGTCAATTTCATCGCCGGAGCGTATATTCTGACTCGCCCAGAAATCCCGGGTAACGGTCAGACGGTATTCCCCATCGACAAGTATATGTATTTTTTGTCCCCTGCCCTGCTGTGCCGTTATCTTCATCAATCGTCGTCATCAACAACGATGTCAAGCTTCGCCTTTGCACCGGAACGGCTCGTGGGCTTCTTGGGCATCGCGGCGGGTGCAGGCTCGGCGGCAGGCGCGGGCTTTTCCGCAGGCTTTGCGGCGGCTCTTGCGGCGTTGTTCTCCGCCATAAGACGTTCGCGAACCTGGGCTTCGAGCTCCGCCATGAAGTCGGGATGCTCGCTGATATAATTCTTGACATTGTCTCTGCCCTGACCGAGGCGGTTCTCGTTATAAGAGAACCACGCGCCGCTCTTATGGATAATATCATATTTGACGGCGAGGTCGAGTATTTCGCCAACCTTGGATATGCCCTTGCCGTACATGATATCGAACTCAGCCTCTTTGAAGGGCGGAGCGACCTTATTCTTGACTATCTTAGCCCTTGTGCGCGAGCCGATGAACTCGTTGCCGGGGCCTTTGAGCTGCTCTATCTTGCGGACATCGATACGGATAGAAGCATAGAACTTCAGCGCACGACCGCCGGTTGTGACCTCGGGGTTGCCATAGACAACGCCGACCTTTTCACGCAGCTGGTTTATGAAAATTATAATAGTATTCGACTTTGAAATCGCGCCCGCGAGCTTTCTGAGAGCCTGCGACATAAGGCGCGCGTGGAGACCGACATGGGAGTCGCCCATATCGCCCTCAATTTCCGAGCGCGGAACAAGAGCCGCAACGGAGTCGACGACTATAACATCGATAGCGCCCGAACGGGTCAGAGCTTCGGTTATCTCGAGCGCCTGCTCGCCGTTGTCCGGCTGAGAGACGAGAAGAGAATCGACATCAACGCCGAGGTTCGCGGCATACACGGGATCGAGCGCGTGCTCGGCATCAATGAACGCAGCCTCGCCGCCCATTCTCTGAGCCTCGGCGACAACATGGAGCGCGAGAGTGGTTTTACCGGACGACTCGGGGCCGTATATCTCGATTATTCTGCCGCGCGGAAGTCCGCCGATGCCGGTGGCGGCGTCGAGGGTAACGGAGCCGGTCGAGATAGCCTCGACATTCATTGCCGTGTTCTGGCCGAGTCTCATTATCGAGCCTTTGCCGAAATTTTTCTCTATCTGCGATATCGCAGTTTCAAGCGCTTTCTGTTTATCTGCCATACTGTTCCGTCCTTTCGGGGAGCTGAAATTTTGTTCGTACAAATGTTCTGTTCTTATTCTACATCATACCCCTGCAAAATGCAAGGGTATTTTGAAAATTATTTTGATCTTGCAAGAAAAGCGATGTTTATGGCGTGGTCGCCGACACGCTCGAAGTCGGTTATGGTGTTGAGATAGAGCATACCCGCTTCGGTGTTGCACTCCTTGCGGTTGAGGCGGAAAATATGCGAATCCTGGCATTCGAGGGTCAGGTCGTCGATATGCTCCTCAAGGTCTGAGAGTCCCTTTGCCTCGTTGTCGCTGAGCGACTGGTTATCAAACGCCGCCATCGAACGCTCAAGCAATGTAACAACACTGCCGCAGAGCTGGTTGAGCTCCTCCCTCGCGGGGTCGGAGAACTTGAGCCCCTCGCCGATATTGTGCTGAGCCGCTTCGGCGAGGTTAATCGCATGGTCGCCGACGCGCTCGATATCGTTTATCGCGTGGAAGACGCGGGCGATATAATCCGAATCGCTGTCGGTTATATCAAGAGCGTTGAGCTTGACAAGATACGAGGTTATATGATGGTTGAGGTAGTTTATGATCTCTTCGTTTTCCATAACCTTGTCGAGATCTTTGTCGCTGCGGTTTATGAGCGCGTGGGCGCTTGTCTCAAAGTTATCGCGCGCGAGCTTCGCCATGCGGGCGACCTCCTTGCTGACCTGCATGACAGCGAAGGGAGGCGTATTGAGCAGACGGTCGTCGATGAACTTGCAGTGCATCTCGCTCTCGCTGTCGTCCTTGCCGGGAACGAGCAGGCAGGAGAGCTTGACGAGAACTTTCGCGAACGGGAACATAACAACGGTCGAGACGATATTGAACACGATATGCGATATGGCTATCTGCGCCATCGGGTCGGGCGACAGTTTCTCTATCCACTCGACATATGGAGTGAGCAGGGCGATAAGAATGAATATGCCCGTGCCGATGAGATTGAAGAGCAGGTGGATAACTGCGGCACGCTTCGAGTTTTTCTTCGCACCGACGGTCGAGAAGAGCGCCGTGAGGCAGGTTCCGATATTCTGACCGAAGAGGACGAAAACGGAAAACTTGAGCGGCACGAGTCCCTGCATGGCGAGAGTCTGGAGCACACCAACAGACGCCGAAGAACTCTGGAGCACGGCGGTCATGACTATGCCGAGGATAATACCGAACAGCGGGCGCAGCGGCGACTCCGAGACGGTGACGATAAAGTTCATGAAGCCTGCGCTCTCTCTGAGCGGAGCCATGGAATCGGACATCATATCGATGCCGAGGAAGAGCAGACCGAAGCCTGTGAATATTGCGCCGAGGTTCTTGACAACGGTCTTTTTCGACGCGAGCATGAGTATAACGCCGACGAGCACTGCGGCCGCCGCGACACTCGAAAAGTTCAGCGCAATGAGCAGTGATGTGACGGTAGTACCGATATTCGCGCCCATTATGACGCCGACCGCCTGCGCGAGCGACATCATGCCCGCGTTGACGAAGCCGACGACCATGACGGTCGTTGCGGTTGACGACTGGATTATCGCCGTGACGACAAAGCCGACGAGCACTGCGAGGAAGCGGTTTCCGGTAAGCACTTCGAGCATTCTCTTGAGCTTGGCGCCGGCTGCGTTTTCGAGTCCGTCGCCCATCGTCCTGATGCCGAATAGGAACAGACCGAGTCCGCCCGCCATCGACAGAATATTAGCTACGCTCATATTTCAGTCCCCTTATTTCAGTTTTCCTGTCCATTTTCATTTTCCTGTGATTTCCTGTTAATGAGACTCAAAGAAAGCCAAAATCTCACGTATATATCTTATCAGCTATTCCTGCAAATGTAAACCGCAAAAACAAATTAAAGCGGCGGAACACGGGTTTATCATCCGTATTCTGCCGCTTTTTGATATCAAATTTTCGCCTTTCTGCGTTTTGTAAAAATTGTCAGCACGGTTAAAAGCGCCGGGAAAAATATGGCGCAGAGTATGCCTTTTTTGAGATCGTCGCCGAATGCGCTCGCCATCATTCCGGCAAAAGTGGGACCGGAAGAGCAGCCGAGATCGCCGCCGAGCGCCAGAAGAGCGAACATCGCCGTTCCGCCGCCTTTTATCCCCGCAGACGCCTTGCTGAACGTTCCCGGCCACATGATGCCGACCGAGAAGCCGCACATCGCGACTCCGACAAGCCCGAGCACAGCGGAGGAGCTGAGCGCAATGAGCAGATAAGACGCCATGCACAGCGCGCCGCTGAAAATCATCATGCCGTCGAGGTCGATTTTGTCGCCGAATTTGCCGTATATCACGCGCGACACGCCCATGAGCACGGAGAAGAGCATGGGGCCGGCGAGGTCGCCGACGGTCTTTGAGACGCCGAGACCCTTTTCCGCAAAGGTCGAAGCCCACTGGCTGACCGCCTGCTCGCTCGCACCGGAGCAGAGTATCAGAAGCATGAATATCCAGAACATCCTGTTTCCGAGCAGTTGTTTAAAAGAGAGTCCCTTCTCCCCTTCTTCGATAAGCGGGGCTATCGGGACGCGGATAAAGTTCAGGGCGTTGACTATCGGCACGACTGCCCAGATAAGGGCGAGATACTTCCAGTTAGCCGTTGTGAATATCGAGAAATAGAGCGTTGAAATGCCGACGACGGCGACGCTGCCCCAGCAATAGAACGAGTGGAGCAGACTCATCATCTTCTCTTTATTATCCGTCGGGCACGCCTCGACTATCGGGCTGACTATCACCTCGAGCAGCCCGCCTCCGACCGCATAGAGCATAACGGAGATAAGCAGACCGACAAACGGCGAGGGCAGAATCTCCGGCAAAACGGTCAATGAAACAAGTCCTGCCGCCGCGAACACATGAGCCATAATTGCCGCCGCGCGGTAGCCTATCTTATCGATAAAGAACGCGGAGAGCAAATCGATGCAAAGCTGGAGAATGAAATTGACGGTTATCAGCGCGGTTATCTTTGAAAGCTCGATGCCGTAGCTCTTGTTAAAAGTCAGAAACAGCAGCGGCACAAAGTTGTTGACTATCGCCTGGACGACATAGCCCGCAAAGCAGGCGTTGACGGTCGATTTATAGTTTTTCTTCATGAAGCCGCCTTCTTTCTGCGGCGCGGAATAATGAACTCGCGCACGAGCATTATCACCGACAGAGTCAGCGGAAATATGACGGCGCAGAGTATGCCCTTTTTGAGGTCATCGCCGAACGCGCTCGCCATCATTCCGGCAAAGGTCGGACCCGCCGAGCAGCCGATATCGCCGCCGAGGCAGAGTATTGCGTACATCGCCGTTCCGCCGCCGTGGAGTGCGGAGGACATCTTGCCTATCGTGCCCGGCCAAAGTATACCCGCAGACAGTCCGCACACGGCGACGCCGACAAGCCCGAGAATGGGCGAAGAGGTCAGCGAAATAAGGAAATAAGAAGCCGTGCAGACGCAGCCGCTCAGGAGCATCATTGAATCGAGATTTATTCTGTTGCCGAACTTGCCGTACATAAAGCGCGACACGCCCATAAGAATCGAGAAGAGCATGGGACCCGCCAGATCGCCGACGGTCTTTGTGAGCCCGAGCGCCTTTTCGGCGAAAGTCGAAGCCCACTGGCTGACCGCCTGTTCGCTCGAACCGGCGCAGAGAATAAGCACCATGAATATCCAAAACGCCTTGGTCTTGAGCATATCCTTTATCGAGAGCTTCTCCTCGTCCTCGCCGACGACGGGCGCTATAGGCACGCGGGTGAACATAACGGCGTTGACTATCGGGAGAATCGCCCATATCAGCGACATTATCTTCCAATTATCCGTCGAGAACAGGGCAAAGAACAGGGTGGATATGCCGACCGCCGCGACGCTGCCCCAGCAATAGAACGAATGGAGCAGGCAGAGCAGCTGATTGGAATTTGTTGACGGGCAGGAGTTGACTATCGGATTTATCGTGATATCCAAAAGACCCGCTCCGACCGCGTAGCAGAACACGGAGATGAGAAGCCCCGCAAAAGCCGAGGGCAGTATCTCCGGCAGAATCGTCATGAAAATAAGACCCGTCGCGCACATCGCATGGGCGAGCACCGTTGAAGCGCGGTAGCCGATGCGGTCAACGAACAGCACGGCGGTCAGATCGACGAATATCTGAATAAAAAAGTTCGCGGTGATTAAAACGGTTATTTTCGAGAGTTCGATGCCGTACTGCGCCTGAAAGGTCAAAAACAGCAGCGGCGCGAAATTGTTGACGACCGCCTGAACGACGAACGCCGTAAAGCTCGCCGCGACGGTATGTTTATATCCTATCCTTTTCATTTTCGTTCCCCCAACAGAGAATTGCACACAAAAGGCATTTTAGCACAAAGCGGAAGTTAAATCCATAGATTTTAAAAAAAGGGCAAGGTGCTCAAAAATTGCAGAAATGCGGCGGCGCGGCACATAAAGTTGACGAAAAATTGCAGCCGATTCAGAGCGAAAAATTGTAGAATTCAATTTTGGGCAAAAGTAAAAAGCCTTGAAACAATCAAGTTTCAAGGCTTTTTATGGAGCTGCTAACCAGATTCGAACTGGTGACCTCATCCTTACCAAGGATGTGCTCTGCCACCTGAGCCATAGCAGCGAATGGCGACCCGGAACGGTCTCGAACCGTCGACCTCTAGCGTGACAGGCTAGCGCTCTAACCAACTGAGCTACCGGGCCAATTTGTCGGCTCTCACCGAACGCACATTATAATAACATAAGATTCCGGGTTTTGCAATACCTAATTTTAATTTTTTTGCGCTTCGTGCTGTTTTTTGACACGCTTTATAGGATATTGTGATTTTTTATCAAGAAAAGCTGTTGACTTACGCCTTATCGCTCCCGTTGGCAAATCTTGCGTAGCGGCGCATCGGCAGGGCACACGCCGCGACGCCTATCACGCCGAGAATAATCCAAAAAACAACCGTCGCCGTCCAACCGAATTTTTCGGACACCGCGCCGAAGCCGTAGGTCGATATCGCGCTGCCTATATATGTGCAGCAGTTGAATATCCCGCCGACCGTCGATGCGCGCCCGAATTTCGCAAAGTGCACCGGTATGAGCGTCATAAGCAGATGGTTCATGGCGGCTATTATTGTAGTAAACAGCGCCAGGAGTATCACGCAAATGGCGATAGGATATTTGCCGACAAAGACTATGCCCGTCAGCGGTATCAGCGTCATGGCGAAGCCGAACGCCGACGTTGCGGCCTCGTTGAGCCTGAACACCTTCTCATAAAGCTTCGTTCCTATCCACGCGCCGCTGAGATTGATTATCGGCATAATCGCCGACAGCAGCAGCGAAAACGAGGCGGAGACGTCATATTTTTCGGTAATAAGCGTGGGCACCCACGAGCTGACTCCGTCCTTCAGCATACCCTGGACGAGCACGCCGACGCATATGACCGACGCGCCGGAAATCATAAAGAGCTTGCCAAGAGAGATTTTTTCGCCGGTATTCTCATGGACGGGAAGCGACGGCTTCTCCCCTTTTCCGAGGATTTTCGAGGTCTTTTTCGCGCATATGCACCAAAAGACCAGCACGCAGGTTATTATTCCGGCAGGGATATAAAACGCAAAATGCCACGACGCGAATTTTATCGCCGCCGCAGATATCACATAGGAGAGCAGGCTGCCTATCGGGAAGGACGACGCTATGTGCAGACACGCACGGCTGCGCTGCTCCTCCGGCAGGACGGTGGCTATTATATAGAGCACGGGTGTCCAGAGCATGGACTGAACTATTCCGTTAAGTCCCCAGATAATGCTCATGGTGATATAGCTCGACGAACACAGCGGCATTATAATATTGGCGCACACCGTCCCGGCGAGCCCTGCGCCTATCATTTTATAGGGAGACACGCGGTCGCCGAGGATTCCGCTGAATATCTGACCCGCTCCGTAGCAGAAGAAATAGACCGTGCCGATAAACCCGGCGTGGGACTTTGAAAACACGCCGTCCGCGACTATCGCGGTGAGCGCGGCGGTATAGTTTATTCTGCCGAGATACGAGGCACAATAAGCCGCCCAGCAGGCAACAAAAAGCAGCGTGCCCGCCGAAAGCGTTTTTTCTTTGTCCTTGCGCTGTTCCATGACTCTCTCCCAAACCGTGATGAAGCAATTATAACACCCGGTTATTTTTTGTCAACGGTCTTTTTGTCGCAACTTGTTGAGTTTGGAAATATTATGTGATATACTTAACAATGTATGAGGCAACATATTTCAACGGCTTACAGGAGAGGCAAATGAAATCTATCAAAGAAATTTACAGAATCGGACGCGGCCCGTCAAGCTCGCACACCATGGGACCCGAGTCCGCCGCTAAGATGTTTATAAACGAGTTCCCGTCGGCGGACAGATATGAAGCGGTTCTCTACGGCTCTCTCGCAAAGACAGGAAAAGGTCACGGCACGGACAGAGTTCTGCGCGAGACCTTCGCGCCCCGCGTGCTCGACATAAAATTCGACATGACGACGACCGACATCCCCCACCCCAACACGCTCGACTTCGCGGCGTTCGACAAGGACGGAAACGTCATCGGCAAGCGCAGAGTCTGCAGCGTCGGCGGCGGTGCGATAGAGATAGAGGGCAGAAAGGACGCAGAGCCGCCCGAAGTCTACCCGTTCAAGAATTTTGCGGAGATAAAAGAATACTGCAAGAAAGAAAATATCCGTATTCCCGACTTGGTTGAAAGATTCGAGGGCAAAGGAATCTGGCATTATCTCGACCGCGTGTGGATCGTCATGAACAGCTGCATCAAGCGCGGACTTGCCGCCGAGGGCGAGCTGCCCGGCGGACTCGGCATAATGAGAAAGGCTTATATGCTCAACAACCGCCGCCACATGGACGAGAGCCCGGAGACGCGCGAAAACAGGCTCGTTTGCGCCTACGCCTACGCAGTCAGCGAAGAGAACGCCTCCTGCGGCGAGATAGTAACTGCCCCGACCTGCGGCGCGTGCGGAGTTCTGCCCGCAGTTCTGCGATACACGGCGGACAGGCGCGGATTCTCCGAAAATGAAATACGCAGAGCCATTGCGACCGCCGGAATCATCGGCAACGTTATAAAGACGAACGCCTCGATAAGCGGCGCGGAGTGCGGATGCCAGGCGGAGATAGGCTCGGCATGTTCAATGGCGTCGGCTGCGCTCGCGGAGCTCTACGGCATGGACACGGATCAGATAGAATACGCCGCAGAAGTCGCAATGGAACACCATCTCGGACTCACCTGCGACCCCGTCATGGGACTCGTTCAGGTGCCCTGCATCGAGCGCAACGCAGTCGCCGCGATGAGGGCGATAAACGCAGTGAGCCTTGCAAACTTTTTGACATACACAAGAAAGATATCGTTCGATCTGATAGTCGAGACGATGTATCAGACGGGCAAGGATCTTTCAAAAATATACCGCGAGACGAGCGAGGGCGGACTCGCCAAGCTCTATAAACCCGCACAGAAAAACGAATCCACGGAGGAAATAAAATGAGCAAGCAGTTAAGACAGCCTGCAGCGGGCGACACCGTTGCAACGATAAAGACAAACAAGGGCGACATAAAAGTGGTTCTCTTCCCCGACGCCGCGCCCAAGGCGGTCGAAAATTTCACGACCCACGCGGACAACGGCTACTATGACGGGGTTATCTTCCACCGCGTTATCCCGGATTTCATGATCCAGGGCGGCGACCCGCTCGGCAAGGGAATCGGTGGCGAGAGCATTTGGGGCAGACCGTTCAAGGACGAGTTCAGTCGCGACTACCACAACCTCAGAGGTGCGCTGTGCATGGCGAATGCAGGTCCGAACACGAACGGCAGCCAGTTCTTTATCGTTCAGGCGCCGTCGGTTGACGAGCGTTTTATCCCGCAGATGGAACGCCTGCCCGATATGTTCACGGACGAGTCTATTGAAGACTACAAGGCAGTCGGCGGAACTCCGTGGCTCGATTTCAGACACACCGTGTTCGGTCAGGTGTTCGAGGGCATGGACGTTGTCGACGCGATAGCCTCGGTTGACCGCGATTCCTCGGACAAGCCGCTCGAGGATGTCGTTATAAATTCCGTCGAAACTCAGACGCTTTGATTTTTGCTCTTTACTTTCAAATTTTAGTGTGCTAAAATATATACATGTACGCGGAGTCAAACCCAATATGACCGCGAAAAGGAGTAACTTTGATGAACGGCAAGCTGAAAGACAGCAACGTTGATTTTCTGTTCAAAGCGGTTCTCGCCCTCGAGAACATCGACGAGTGCTATGATTTTTTTGAGGATCTCTGCACCGTGACCGAGCTCAAGGCTCTTTCGCAGCGCATAGTTGTTGCGAAGATGCTCAGCGACAAGCAGGTTTACAGCGAGATAGTCAGCAAGACCGGCGCAAGCACCGCCACGATAAGCCGCGTCAACCGCTCGCTCAACTACGGCTGCGACGGATACGAGAAGATATTCGAGCGCATCGACGCCGCAGAGGCCGAGAAGAAAGACTGATAATGAGCGAATATTCATTCTTTGCCCGTTTTTATGACGAGCTGACGCAAAATGTTGATTACGAGAGAAGAGCAGAGCATTTTTCTGCTCTTCTGCTTTCATATGGGATAAAAAGCGGAACGGTTCTCGACCTCGCCTGCGGCACGGGCACTTTAACTTCACTGATATCCACGCGCGGATACGACATGATCGGCGTTGACTCAAGCCCCGATATGCTTTCCCGGGCGCAGAACAGAGCTTTTGAAGAGGGGCAGAATATTCTGTTTCTATGCCAGCAGATGCAGGCTCTCGACCTTTTCGGAAAAATCGACGCCGCGCTCTGCACGCTCGACAGCATCAATCATCTGACCGAACCCGATGATGTCAGAGAGACATTCCGCCGACTCGGCACATTCATCCGCCCGGGCGGGATGTTCATATTCGACGTGAACACGATATACAAGCACCGCGAGATTCTCGCGGACAACTCGTTTGTCTATGAATACCCGGATGTTTTCTGCGTCTGGCAGAACAGTCTTGACGAGGAGACGGACACGGTGGACATCATGCTCGACTTTTTCGAAGAGAACGAGGACGGGACATACGAGCGCACGAGCGAAGATTTCAGCGAGCGCGCATATAGCCTCGACGAGCTTTCAAAATGGCTCGGCGACGCGGGATTTGACATTGAAAACATATATGACGGCATGACAAATGAACCCGTCAGAGAAGATTCCGAGCGCGCGGTGATTGCCGCGAGGCGCAGGAAATAACAGGAGGACAAAAATATGGGCAAGCTTATACGCTGCATTTCCGAGGACGGCACGCTGACCGTTATGGCTGCCGACACAACGGATATAGTAAACAGGGCGCAGGAGATCCACGGCACATCCGCCGTTGTTTCGGCGGCTCTCGGCAGGCTGCTGACGGCGGCGAGCCTCATGGGCAGCGCGCTCAAAGGAGCGGACGATTCCGTCACGCTCAGGATAAACGGAAACGGCCCTGCGGGCACTGTGCTCGCGGCGTCGGACAGCCACGGCAACGTCAGAGGATACGCTGTGAACTCCGTTGTTGAGCTGCCGCTCAACGACAAGGGCAAGTTGGATGTTTCCGGCGCAGTCGGCAAGGACGGCTTTTTGACCGTTATAAAAGACCTCGGACTCAAGGAGCCTTATGTCGGTCAGGTGCAGATAGTCAGCGGCGAAATTGCCGAGGACATCACGAATTATTTCGCAACGAGCGAGCAGATACCGACCGTCTGCGCGCTGGGCGTGCTCGTCAATCCCGATCTCACGATAAGAAAAGCGGGAGGATTCATAATCCAGCTGCTCCCGACCGCCGACGACACAATTATAGACAAGGTCGAGAAGTGCATCAGCGACATTGAGCCTGTGACGACAATGCTCGACAAGGGGCTCTCCCCCGAGACCATCTGCCGCACCGTGCTCCCCGCTTTCAAGCTCGACGTGCTCGACACCTCGGAGCCGGAGTACAGATGCGACTGCTCGCGCGAGCGCGTCTCCCGCGCGCTGATAAGTATGGGCAGAGATGAACTCGAAAAGCTCAAGGAGGACGAAAAGACCGAGGTCTGCTGCCAGTTCTGCGACAAGAAATATGTGTTCACGCCCGCAGACATCGACAGGCTGCTTGAAGAGAGCAAGGGAAAAGAGGATAAATAAGTAATGAAAACCTCCGTAAGCGACAAGGCTTGCGGAGGCTTTTTATGACTATTTTTAATATGGGTACGGCATAAGGTCCTTTAAAGTCACGGCGGCATCGGAATCAACAAGAATTTCTATATTCTCCGGACTGCCGAGCTGCATCATAAACTCACGGCAAGCTCCGCACGGGGGCAAAATCTCTCCCATTTTTGTTACCGCAATGACCTTTTTCGCGGCATACTCCCCGTTGGTTATCATCGTTGACAGCGCGTTTCGCTCCGCGCACATACCCAGCGAGCAATCGGTGTCGATACACACGCCCGTATACACATTCCCTTTATCGGTCAGCACGGCGGCACCCACCCCGCCGGAACACATTTGTTCCGATATCACTTTCGGCACTGCGACGGCAAGTGCGGCGGCATATAATTTTTCCCATTCCGTTGTCATAGAATCACCCTTTCGTTTTACTGCGCATTTTGCTTTGCGGTGTTGATAGAGGAGATGAGGAGTCTTCTTATGGTACCGCATTGAGCATACAGTGCCTTCGCCGACTCAGGTTCGATAACACCGGATTTCACAAACAATTCGAGCCAATATTCGGTCTCGTAGCACTCTTTGAGCGAAATCTGAAGTTTGGCAACAAAATCAGACCTGCTCTGCGCATAATTCGCTTCGTGGATATTCGCACCAATCGATGTTGCGGAACGCTCAAGCTGATTCACTAACGAACGATGATCTTTTACCGTACCACACGCTTTTATGATATTCACCGAAAAGTCCATAGCCAGATTCCGAAGCTTTGATTCTGCCATACGGATATCACCTCTCAGTTCAGAATACTACAAAAATTCTAAATTATCAAGTGAAATATCGCATTGCGCTCTTTTAAGTGAAATATCTCGCTGCGCTCGATGTGAAATAATTTGCGCGAGCGCAAATTGTGAAATATTGCTCCTGCGTCGCAATGTGAAATAAAATTTGCCCTCGTTTGCGCAGCAAACATTTCACATCTGCGAAGCAGATATTTCACAGCGCAGCTATTTCACTTGCCCGCAAGGGCAAATTTCGTTGAAAAAAAGAGCATTGCTTTCGCAATGCTCTTTTTTTCTGGAGGCGCCACCCAGATTTGAACTGGGGCATCGAGGTTTTGCAGACCTCTGCCTTACCACTTGGCTATGGCGCCGTATTGAATTGTACGCTCTCTCTGTCAAAAAAATGCCAATTAAATTTAATTGGCATTAAGAGAATGGAGCGGATGACGAGGCTCGAACTCGCTACCTCCACCTTGGCAAGGTGGCGCTCTACCGGATGAGCTACATCCGCATAGTTGGTGCCTCCGGCCGGAATCGAACCAGCGACACGCGGATTTTCAGTCCGCTGCTCTACCAACTGAGCTACAGAGGCAAATATATGAAAACCGGCATAGCCGGATTTCGGCGAAATAATGGCGACCCGGAACGGTCTCGAACCGTCGACCTCTAGCGTGACAGGCTAGCGCTCTAACCAACTGAGCTACCGGGCCATTTTGGTGGGAACAACAGGGCTCGAACCTGTGACCCCTTGCTTGTAAGGCAAGTGCTCTCCCAGCTGAGCTATGCTCCCTGATCGATCGGTTTTTCGTCCGACGACGCAGACTAATATACTATAAATTCGTCATTCTGTCAAGCCTTATTTGCAATTTTTTTCAGTTTTTCTTAAAAAAGTCTCCGCCGCGCCCGGCAACGGAGACTCTATTCAAATTTTGCGCTTATTTTGCATATATCGCGCCGATTATCTTGTTCATGGTCTTCCACGACATGAGGCGGGTGAGGAAGGTCAGGAACGAATAGCTCGCGCCGATGGTGTATATCGGGCTCACCCTTTTCTTCATGGCGACATTGGCGATAAATTTTCCGGCGACCGCGGGATCCATGCCGGTCTGCTCGTCATGCTCCATGCGGGAGACAGAGCGCCCGATGCGTCCGCCGTAGACATCGTCGCCGTCGACCGTCTTTTCGCGCGCCTTTGTAAAGCCCGTTTTTATGTCGCCCGGCTGAACCGCGCAGACGGTGACACCGTAGGGGCGAAGCTCGTTTGCAAGAGCCATGGTATATGAATTTGTCGCCGCTTTCGCTGCGGAATAATAGGTCTGGAACGGAATCGGAATTTGCCCGGCGACGGAACTGATATTGACTATTCTCCCCTGCCCCGCTTCGCGCATAACCGGAACGACGGCGCGGTTCATATTCACCATGCCGAAAAAGTTCGTGTCAAAAAGGCGCTTGGCGTCCTCGGTCTTTGTGAACTCAACTGCGCCCGAGATGCCGAAGCCCGCATTGTTGACGAGCACATCTATCTTGCCCTCGCGAGCGACTATCTCATCGACCGCTTTTTTCACTGCCGCTTCGTCTGTCACATCGGCGACGAGGTGGTTGAGTCCCTCGACACCCTGCGCGCGGCGGCTGAGTTCATAAACGGTATATCCCGCATTTTTAAGCGCGAGCGCGGTCTGCATGCCTATGCCTGACGTTCCCCCGGTCAGGACCGCTATCTTTTTATCCATAAAATGTACCTCCGAACTGAATAACAGGTAGATTATACCACAACTGTATTGCATATTCAATGCGGGCGGAGAATGCAAAAATTTCTTTTTTCTGTTGACAAAGGCAAAAATACATGATAGCATATATACATAGATACTCGATGCATTGAGTAAAATTGTATACGAGGTGATAGTATGAAAATAAGCAAGGAACTCGCAAAGGGCAGCACGGGGCTGTTGGTGCTCAGCGTCATATCAAAGACCGATATGTACGGCTACCAGATAATCAAGACGCTCGAAGTGATGAGCGAAAACGTGTTCAGCCTCAACGAGGGCACGCTCTACCCCATTCTGCACTCGCTCGAAAAAGAGGGTTCGCTCGAATCTTATTGGTGCGAAGCGGAGGGCAGAAAACGCAAATATTATAAGATAACCGAATCGGGGCTCGCCGAGCTCGCGGACAAAAAACGCGAGTGGCAGAGCTTCTCAGGCGCCGTTTCAAAGGTACTGGGAGGTGCGAAGCTTGCAGCAGAGGTTTGACAAATTTCTCGACTATGTCTGCGGCGATATAATCTCAGACCGTGAGCGCGAAAACACCAGGAATGAGCTTTATGACCACTTGATGTGCACCTACGAATGCAACCTCGCGCAGGGCATGGACGAAGAAAAAGCGACGATCGAGGCGGAAAACTCCATGGGCGACAGAAATGCTGTTCGTGCGCAGCTCGAACAGGTTCACGCGAGCTTCCCGGAGCTCAGATTCAAGAGCGCGCTTGCGCTCGTTATCGCCGGATTCTTCTTTGCATCATTCCAAATAAGTCTGCTCAGCGGCATGGACATACTCATAAAGCTGTTCGGTCAGTCGCTGATGATAGCGGGCATATTCTGCCTGCGCAGGACACACAGGAAGCTCGGATTGGCCTTCGCCACGATAATGGGACAATATGTTCTTTCGGGCGCTTCAACGGTGCTGACTCCGATAGCGGAGGATCACCCGCTCCCAATCTTCATTCTTTCGCTACTCGGCGCGATATGCGGCGCGGCGTTCTGGATTCTTTTTGTCGGCGGGCTGATTGATCTCACAAGAGGCCGCGAGGACGCAGAGGCTCTGCATCTCCCGCTGTGCGCTGTGTCGAATGTGCTTCTCAGTGCGCTCAGCGGCGGGACATATATATATATGTACATCACAAAAACGGCATCCCTAAACTCGGAAAACGCGCCGATTTTCTTCCTTATCGCGATATCGCTGGTTATACTCAACATGATAATCACGATAGCCGTTCTGCGGCGGGCAAATAAGTTCCTCTACGAAAGCGGTCACGAATATGAGGCGGAGAGCTCCGGGCTGAAGAAAGCCGCCGTAACGCTCTGCGCGTTCGCGCTGGTGCTCGCGGCATGCGCGGGTTTCGACGCATATCGTCTGACGAGAAAAGCCGAAATCGAGCCGTACAGCACGGCGGACATCGCAATGGACGCAGACGAGCGCGCGAGAATAGAAAACACCCTTGCGGACTACGGAGTTGACCGAGAGGTTCTGAAGCTTCTGCCGAACAGCGAGATTATGCGATTCCGCAACACGGCGAGTATCGACAAGCTGACAGACATGTCTCTTCAGGGCATCAAATACACAAAGGAATATCAGAGCCGCAGGAACAGCGACGGCAAGCTTCAATCCGGCGTTTACACGATGGGCACTACCGGCGATCCATCATATTATTTTGAAAATTTAACATACTGCGTCACGGATAACGACGGCAAGAAACGGCTGCTCTGTTCTTTTGAGCTAAAAGACATAGAGTCCGCCAAGAAGGGCGATATAAAAAATTACGCCGACTGCCTTGAATTCGAGAAAAGCGACGCAAACAAAAGTCTGATGACATATCAGGTATACAGAAACAACGACTCGTTTTTCATTCTGACTCAAGAAGACGGTCAGGAGCTAAAAAACAAGCCGCTGAATATCAAGAGAAAAACCGACGCGCTCGGGAACACGGCGATCTCCGAGGTCGAATTCCAATGCAAACCCGGGATGAGGATTTTCTACACCGCCGACCTCACCATCGCCGACACGCCATATCCGATATATGATGACATAAAGCTCGGAGCCTCGTACATTCATCGCAAAAGACCGATACTGTGGATATCCGAACGCACGCCGAAAACTCAGATAGATTCAGAGCAAGGGCAGCGATTTTGCTGGGTAAGGCCGGCCATAAGGACATTATATGTCCCGTATCTCAAGAGCGAAGCCCCATACGAAGCGACGACAGAGCCCGAAGAAGAGACGACGGAGCGAGTCATCCACGGAAATTCAATCGAAGAGATGGCTGCAAGCTAAAAAATATATCCCCCGTATATTGAGTGCGGGGGGATGAATTATTTATAAATTTACCAAATACAATTTTATCGCTACGAGTTTTTACCACTACCTTCGCGACCTACAATAATCAAATATTTTACACTTCCCGCGTTTCGGCATTTTCTTTTTATTTGAAAAAGAAAACGCCTGCAAAAGAAAAGCAAAACAGGGGGGATTCCCCTGTACCCCCGCAACGCCGCGCCGCAGTACTTAGCCCGCGGCTCTCAATTAGTTGCTCGGCACATTCGCACGCAAACGCGCCGGAGCTTGAACGGGTGCGTGCTCGTGCGTCTTGCTACGCAAGCCGTTCCCTCGCCTGTATCCGTTGGCCGTCAAACACTGCAGCGCGGCTATTGAAAGCCCGATTATAGAAAACAACCGTGTAACTTGCTCCAATTTTGTTCCGTTTTCAAAAAGCAAGCCCAAAATTAACACAGTTCATGTCAGCGCACAAAAAAATGAGCCTCCGATATACGGAGACTCATTTTATTTTTATTACATCTCGCCGAGGGCGAAGGTATCCGAGAGCCAATCGGTGCAGAGCTTCACCCACTGGGAAGCGCGGGCATTTTCTATAACTGACTCTGGTTTATCGCAGACGCTCGGGGTGCACAGCGAGAAGCCGTGCCAGCCCTTGGCGAAAATATGCATCTCGAACGGCACCTCATTTTTCGTGAGCGCCTCGGCATATTTTATGGAGTTTATTATCGGGACGGTTTTGTCCGACGCGCTGCCGAAGATAAATGTGGGCGGGGTATTTCTATCCACATGTTCTTCGAGCGACGGCACGGGGAACGCCAGAATACGGCTTATCTCGGAGAGGATGCACGGATAGCCGAGCATGCACGCATTGGGTCTTGTGCTGCTGAGAGTCGAGAGGGCCGCCGCAAGATGCGCGCCGGCGGAAAAGCCGATGGCGGCTATCTTGTCTTTTATAACATGCCACTCCTCTGCCCTTTCGCGTATAAGCGTCAGCGCCTCTTCGGCATCGGCAAGGGGCATTTTGAAATCCTTGCCCTCGCCCACGGTATAGCGCAGGACGAAAGTGTTATATCCGTGCACGGCGAACGCCATGGCTATCGGCTCTGCCTCGCGGTCGGAGCACATATAGTATCCGCCGCCGGGTATGACCAAAACCGCCGGACGGTCGGTCATATTCGGCATTTCTTTTGATGTATCAAGCAGATACGCGGTGAGCGTCGCCCCGGGATTGCTTTTGAGTTCCAGCTTTTCAACCGTCATGATATTCCTCCTCAGTAAGTGACCTTGAGGGTCTTTATCTCGAAGGGTCTGAACTGAAGCTTCGCAGGCGCAATGTTCTCTACTTCGCTCTGCTCCTCTTCGAGCATATTGGTTATCTTCACGCTCTTTGCGCCGTCGAAAAAGCTGACCTTTGCGTTTGTGAAGGTGCCCTCTGCCTCATACATACGAACTATGAATGCACGCTGAGCATCCTCGCAGGGCTTGACAGCCTCGACAAATATATTGTCGGCATCGATGCTCATGAGCTTCTGAGCCGAATATTCGCCGGCAGTCACCGCGGCGGGAACATTGAGCTCATATGCCGGGCGGATAACATTCTCGGCATCAAAGCCACTGTCATGCGGCAGGAACGAATAGACGCAGTGGTGAACGCCTCTGTCGCCCTTGAAATCGGGGCGCAGGCCGCCCTTGTGCAGGGACAGGCGCAGCTTGCCGCCGTTGACGCTGATGCCGTACTTGCTGTCGTTGAGAACAGCGACGCCGAAGCGGGTCTCGGAGAGGTCGGTATATTTATGGTTGAGCACCTCGAACTTCGCCTTTTCAATGCTGTTGTTGCGGGTGGTCGGGCGCTTGACATTGCCGAACTGGACATCGAAGCGGGCGAACTCCTGCCTGACAGAGGTATCGAACGCAGTCTTGAGGAAGCGGTGGTTATCCTGCCAATCCATGACGGTGTCGAAGCGCACCTCGGCGCTGTCCGCAAAGAATATCATATCCTGCGTAACGGTCGACTTGCCGCTTATCGCATACTTGCTGCGGATAACGAGCGCGACGGAGCCGTTTGAAACGACCTCGCGGCTGACAAGCTTCGAGACATCCTCAAACTTCATCTCGATATCGGCGTCAACATCCCAGTTATCCCACTCGGACGGGAAATCTTCCGCCATGATGAAAGTGTTGAGGTTATATCCATCGCCGCAGATCTCGCGGTCGGCGCGCTTATCGACAAAAGAAGAAATCGTGCCGTTATCCGCAAACTTGACGGACGCGAACGGAGTCTCAAGGCTGTTATCATCGAGGCTGAACACGCTGTTTTCTTCGGGCTTGCCGTCGACAAGCTTGAGGGTGATGCTCGAAAATGCCGGGACGGTCACGCCGCCGACCATGAGCTTTTTGTTGCCTCTGACATCGGTGTAGACCTGCTGTCTGTAACCGCCGTCAACTATCTTGCCGCTGTAGTCGAGAACAATGACATCGGAGCGGTCAAAAGAAAGGGTGTTCGTGACGGTCACGCAGTCCTCCTTGTCGCTCTGAGCGAGTTCCTTGACAAGATCGCGGGCGCGGGTTATGAGCGCGGTGGTCATGGCGCGGGACTCCTCATGGGCACGCGGGATGCAGGTGCCGGGGAGGATATCGTGGAACTGGTTGACGAGCAGCTTCTCATAGAGCGGAGCGATATCCGCGCTGTCCGCCGTCTTATTGTTCTTCACTGCGTCGTTTACGGTAAATATTTCAAGGTCTCTGAGTGCGAACTCTGCCTTGCGATTGTTGCGCTTTATGACATGCTGGTTTGTGAGCGTACCGCGGTGCAGCTCAAGATAGAGCTCGCCTGCGTATGTATCGGGCTCGACCGCGTCTCTCTCAATCTCTTTCATTGCCTCGCCGACAAGCTTGTGCTCGGACTTCGGGCAGCCGTTTAAGTCGGCGCAGCGTTTTGCCGCCTCGATCATCTCGAACTGCGGTCCGCCGCCGCCGTCTCCGTAGCCGTAGGAGATAACACGGGTGTCGGTGACGCGCTTATCCTTGATGCATGAATGACTGTTCGAGGGAGTGCCCGCGACATAGGTCATGAGATCCTCGGCATCGGGCCAGATGTGGGTGCGGTTGAAATGGGTGAACACCTTTGTGCCGTCAATGCCCTCCCAATAGAAAGTATCAAGCGGGAAAGTGTTGGTGTCGTTCCAGTCAATTTTAGTCGTCAGGAAATAGTCGACGCAGCAGCCTTTCATTATCTGCGGGATAGCCGCGCTGTAGCCGAAGGTATCGGGCAGCCAGAAGCAGTTCGAGGTGAAGTCGAAATATTTTCTTGTGAATCTCTGACCCCAGAGGAACTGTCTGACCATCGACTCGCCGGAGGTTATGTTGCAGTCGCACTCGACCCACACGCCGCCGTTGGGCTCGTATCTGCCCTCTTTGACCTTCTGCTGAATGCGCGCGAAGAGGTCGGGATATTTGCGGCGCAGGAAATCGCTGTGGCACGAGGAGCTCTGGATAAATTTATATTCCGGATACTCGTCCATGAGCGCGAGCTGGTTTGCATAGGTGCGCGCGCACTTCTTGACTGTCTCGCCGACATGCCAGAGCCACGCGGTGTCCATATGCGAATGTCCGATAAGCGCAGCCTTCGGTGCATCGTCGCCGTTTTTGACGGAGAGTGCTTTTTTAAGATAGGGCTTCGCTCTCTCGAGAGCCGCCATGAACTCGTCACGGTCAACATCGTCGGGTGACTGATATATCTCTTTGAACACTTTTTCAAGCTCGTTTATAACGGAAGCGCGTCTGAAAGAGCTCTCCGGCAGGTTCTTGACGAGCTGAACGAGGGTGCGCAGATCGAAATAGAACTCCTGGATAGCATAGTTCTTGACGCAGATATCGATGCCCTCGTATGAAAAATCATAGGTGAGCAGAGGGTTGTTCTCGGTCGGGTGGCAGCCCTTATAGGAATGACCCGCGTAATATTCGAGGTCGATGGCTATCTTCTCGCCCGCCTTTGCGTCCTTTTTGAGCAGGTCGCAGTAGTGGTTGCCGTGGCCGGTGAAAACTATCTTCGTGCTGAAGTTGCCGTAGGGCACTCCGTCGACCCAGAGGGTTCCCTCATAGCCCGAGATGTGCGGGCGGATGAAAATATCTTTTCCGCCGAGTCCGTCGGGGACGACAAAATCGGTCTTGAACCAGCAATAGCCGAACTCCTCGCCCCATTTGTAGCCCTTTTCGATGGGGTCAAAAAGGCTGTCCTCCGGGATACAGTGGAAACGCTCGAGGGTTGCGAACGCGCTCACGGGGCCCGGCTCGCCGACTTTTTCAAAAATCATCGGCTCGATGATATCGACAAAGCGCTCAAGCTTTCTGAGCATTCTGTCGGTCTGTTTTAAATCCAGCATATTCTTCTCTCCAAAATATATTTTTCCGCTGTGCGGACATTTGACTTATATAATATGTAACAGTATACCGCAAGAGTGTTGCATCTGCAAGCATTTTTGAAGAGAAAAGAAGCAAAAAAGCCGCCGCAGAGATGTTTTCCCCGCGGCGGCTCGTGTTATTTCAGCGAAGTTCTAAGATGCGGCATATCGCAGCTAAAACCGCCGCGAGATAAAGCCCGAAGATATTCATTATATTATAGAGAAGTGCCGTTATCATCTTCGCCCTCCGCTATGCGCTGTTCGTGCATGAATTTGTCCGCTTCTATAGCGGCAGAAGTGAAACTGTTGTTCTTCCAATAGCTCGCAGCGCCGACAATGAATGTGAATATCAGGCTTATTATTGTATAGAGTTCGCTGTATTCGACGCTGACCGGTGTTTTCCCGAACGCGGTCAGAGCCATATTGATTATTGACACAAGAGACAAAATACCCCTGACCCATGTGCCGACAGATATTTTTGTTATATTCTCAAAAAGCTTTCTCATGAAAATCCCCCTTATTTTCTGCGCGTGATATCATCTATGCGCCTGTGCGCGGATTTTATCGAATCCTCTGCCGCCGCCATGCGCTCGACGAGATTATTGTGCTTATCGACCCGCTTTTCGAGCTGCGCGATGCGATAATTCGTCAGCCTGTTCGACGCGAGTATGCCGCCGAGCGAGCCGATGAGCGTACCCGCCGCCGAGAGCAGTGCCACAGTTATTTCTGCGTTCATCTCACACCTCCTCGAGACTGCCGACCGCGACCCAGCTCGAAATATCGCCGAGCAGGGCTTCGAGCGTGCCGCGGTTCTGCTGAACTTTCGTGACGGTGTGTTTTTTCGGTGAGAGCTGAGAATCGGGCACGCGCTTTCCGCGCGCCGAAGTGCAGCCGCCGTAGACCGCACCGGGCTTTATAAAAACAACGCTCCCGACCGAGACGGACGGTCTCGCCGCGAGTCTCAAGTCAGAGAGCCTGACCCACGAGTTTATCTCTTTGAGCAGTGCGCGGCTCGGCTCGACTTTTGCGACGGTATGCGTTCTGAGCTTCACCCACGACGGAACGCGCTGACCCGTGGCATAGTTTTTGCCTATAATTTTCACGCGGTCGCCCGCTCTGATATCGGCATACTGCGCGACTTTTTGCGGCTCATTTTTCACGCAAAGCCCGTAAAATTCGGCTATCGACGCGGCAATCGACTCGCCGCACTTTTTCTGTCCCGCTTCCGTTTCGACATTCTTTCTGTCCGAAGAGCTGTCTATGAACACGGTCTCAATAAGCAGACTGCGGCACCCCACCGAGCGGACGAAGCCGAAATAATCGCCGCCTGCGGAATTGAGCTTTGTTTTAGCTCCCCTGTCGCGCAGTGAAAATGTCTTCGCAATGCCCGCGCTTATCTTCGCGGCGAGCTTTTTGCCGCCCTCGTCGGCGTGTTTATAATAGACCTCGCTCCCCGTTCCGCCGCCTGCGTTCAGATGAATCTCGGCTGCCAGATCGAAGTTCTCGCGGTTGACATAGGCTATCCTGTCCGTCAGATACATATCGGCATCGTAGTTTATGAGTACCGTATCGCAGCCGTAATTTTTGAGTGCCTCGGCGATATAAAAACCGATTTTTCGCGCTATGCGAAACTCGTGGAAGCCTCCGCCGACCGCGCCGCTGTCATAGCCGCCGCCCGCCGATTTTCCGTGACCCACGGATATACAAATTCTCACTCTCGCACCTCCTCGAAGTAAATGCCCACAAGCTGCGACGGCAGATAGTGCATGACCGTG
>ERZ826220.53-NODE-53-length-141433-cov-8.779598_pt1 | contig 141433 bp, 117 predicted proteins | sample MGYA00519927_ERZ826220 | MGnify/ENA primary metagenome ERZ826220 (study PRJEB31778, sample SAMEA3449225) | human gut metagenome | biome: human gut; feature: human-associated habitat; material: faeces | place: United Kingdom | collected 2010/2012 ... | reverse complement strand
TTGCCGTTTTTCAGGAAAGCCTCCATATCGAAAGATATGGGGGCTTTTTGTATTTGTAATGGTTGCTTTCAGTAGTTTTTTTTCCTCTTTGAACCCTCTATTTCCCTTTTTCAGCAAGCAATTTCTTTTTAGTTTGCAACTTCATTCTTATCTTTACGGAATAAAAATGGTATAAAAGGACTTTTTTTGAAAAATAGGGTGTTTTTATTCCGTTCTTTCTCTTTTTTATCTGAGGGATTTTAGTACTTTTGGGCTCAAATCTAATAAAAAGGGAAAAAATCGCAATTATATAATTATTAAAATTACTCCTGTTATATGGAAAACAAAATTCAAGAGTTGACTGATAAGATTTACCGCGAGGGGGTTGAAAAAGGTAACACCGAGGCCCAGAAACTTATCGCTAACGCTCAAGATGAAGCCAAGAAAATTGTAGAAGATGCTCGTAAAGAAGCTGAAGCAATTGTGGCTGCTTCTCGTAAGTCTGCCGATGAACTGGCAGAAAATACCAAGTCGGAATTAAAATTGTTCGCCGGTCAGGCAGTGAATGCCTTGAAGTCTGAAATTGCCACACTTGTGACGGATAAAATTGTCAATGTAGATGTGAAAGCATTTGCTGCCGATAAAGATTATCTGAATGCATTTATAGTTGCATTGGCTTCCAAGTGGAGTGTGAACGAGCCTATCGTGATTTCGACTGCTGATGCAGATGGCCTGAAAAAATACTTTGCTTCACAAGCAAAAGCGTTGCTGGATAAGGGAGTGAAGATAGAGCAAGTGAACGGTAACAAGACGTTGTTTACAGTCTCGCCTGCCGATGGTTCGTATAAGGTAAACTTCGGTGAAGAAGAATTTATGAATTACTTCAAAGAATTCCTGCGTCCGCAGTTAGTGGAAATGCTGTTCTAAAACCACAGGATATGAGTAAATACTATTACTACTTGGTAGCTGGTTTGCCCGAACTCACATTGGAGGACAGTAAGCTGAGTTATACGGTAGCTGATTTCAAAGCGGAACTGTATCCGGATTTGTCTGACGAAGATAAGAAACTGATTGATTTGTTCTATCTGAAGTTTGACAATGCGAACGTTCTGAAATTACTAAAGGACAAGGACGCTGCCATTGATCTGCGCGGAAATTATTCTGCAGAAGAATTGGTAGAGTTTATCTCGTCTCTGAAAGAGGGTGATGAGATAGCTGATGCCGTGTTCCCTTCCTATCTCTCCACTTTTATTTTCGAATATTTCAATGCTACTGCTGAGGACGATTTTCTGTATGAAGACCGTCTGGCTGCGCTTTATTATGAATATGCAATGAAGTGCAAAAATAAGTTCGTGTCTTCATGGTTTGCGTTTAATCTGACGATGAACAATATACTGGTGGCACTGACTGCCCGGAAATTCAAGATGGATATCGCTCCGCTGATAGTAGGTGATACGGAAGTGTGCGAGGCTTTGCGTACATCCGGTGCTCGTGATTTCGGACTGACGGGGGAAGTGGATTTCCTGGATCAGTTAGTTAAGATCAGCGAAACCGAAGAGCTGGTGGAACGAGAGAAGAAAATAGACCAGTTGCGTTGGAATTGGATGGAAGAAGCTACTTTTTTCAATTATTTCACTGTGGAACGTTTGTTCGTTTTTCTGTTGCAACTGGAAATGATAGAACGGTGGATTTCTTTGGATAAAGAAAAAGGCAACCAATTGTTCCGCAGCATCATAGCAACGTTGAAGGACGAGGTGCAGATACCTGCAGAATTCAGATAAAATAAATAACATAATTATATGGCAACAAAAGGAACTGTTAGTGGCGTTATCGCCAACATGGTAACCCTCGTCGTTGACGGCCCGGTGGCACAGAACGAGATTTGCTACATCTCGACCGGAGGCGACCGGCTGATGGCGGAGGTGATTAAGGTGGTAGGTACCCATGTGTACGTGCAGGTGTTTGAAAGCACCCGCGGACTGAAAGTAGGGGCTGAAGCCGAATTTACCGGACACATGCTTGAGGTGACATTAGGCCCGGGTATGCTTTCGAAAAACTATGACGGTCTGCAAAATGACCTTGATAAGATGGATGGAGTCTTCCTGAAACGTGGACAATATACGTATCCGCTGGATAAAGGAAGCAGATGGCATTTTGTGCCTCTGGTGAAAGTAGGGGATAAAGTGGAAGCGGCTGCCTGGCTGGGACAAGTGGACGAAAACTTCCAACCGCTGAAAATCATGGTACCTTTCACCCAGAAAGGCGTATGTACCGTGAAGTCCATCGTAGACGAAGGTGAATACAGCATCGAAGATATTGTAGCTGTACTAACTGACGAAGAAGGAAATGACATTCATGTGAACATGATACAGAAATGGCCGGTGAAACGCGCCATGACAAATTATAAAGAAAAACCGCGTCCCTTTAAACTGCTGGAAACGGGTGTACGTGTAATCGATACTGTGAATCCTATTGTAGAAGGTGGTACGGGATTTATCCCCGGTCCTTTCGGTACTGGAAAGACGGTACTTCAGCATGCCATCTCCAAACAGGCGGAAGCGGATATTGTAATCATCGCTGCCTGTGGTGAGCGTGCCAATGAGGTTGTGGAAATCTTTACGGAGTTTCCGGAACTGGTTGACCCGCATACCGGACGTAAGTTGATGGAGCGTACAATCATTATCGCCAATACTTCGAACATGCCCGTAGCTGCTCGTGAAGCATCTGTGTATACGGCTATGACGATTGCGGAATATTACCGAAGCATGGGCCTGAAGGTATTGCTGATGGCTGACTCCACTTCCCGCTGGGCACAGGCATTGCGCGAAATGTCCAACCGTATGGAAGAGTTGCCTGGACCTGATGCATTCCCGATGGACTTGTCTTCTATCATCTCCAACTTCTACGGACGTGCCGGATATGTGGTGCTGGGTAACGGTGAAACGGGATCTATTACCTTTATCGGTACAGTATCTCCTGCCGGTGGTAACCTGAAAGAGCCTGTAACGGAAAATACGAAGAAAGTAGCCCGTTGTTTCTATGCTCTTGAACAGGACCGCGCCGACAAGAAACGTTATCCTGCCGTGAATCCGATTGATTCTTATTCTAAATACATCGAATATCCTGAATTTGAGGAATATATCAAAACTCATATCAATGGTGAATGGATTGGTAAGGTGAACGAAATCAAAAACCGCCTGCAACGTGGTAAAGAGATTGCCGAACAGATCAACATCCTGGGTGATGACGGTGTTCCTGTAGAATATCATGTAACATTCTGGAAGTCAGAGTTGATTGACTTCGTAATCCTGCAACAGGATGCTTTCGACGAAATTGATGCTGTAACACCGATGGAACGTCAGGAGGATATCCTGAATATGATCATTGACATCTGTCATACGGAATTTGAATTCGATAACTTTAATGAGGTAATGGATTACTTCAAGAAGATGATTAATGTTTGTAAGCAGATGAACTATTCGAAGTTCAAGTCTGAAGAATATGAAGGATTCCGTAAACAGTTGCAGGAACTGATTGAAGAACGTAAAGCATAAAAAAGAATAAGATGGCAACAAAAGCATTTCAAAAAATATATACCAAGGTCACTCAGATTACGAAAGCTACCTGCTCGCTGAAAGCAACAGGGGTAGGGTATGACGAGTTGGCTACCGTAAACGGCAAGCTCGCCCAGGTGGTGAAGATTGCCGGTGACGATGTGACTCTGCAGGTATTCGAGGGTACGGAAGGTATCCCCACCAATGCGGAGATAGTATTCCTGGGCAAGTCGCCTACGCTGAAAGTGAGCGAACAGCTTGCAGGGCGTTTCTTCAACGCTTTCGGTGATCCGATTGACGGAGGTCCGTCCATCGAAGGCCAGGAAGTGGAGATCGGTGGCCCGTCTGTGAACCCGGTACGTCGTAAACAACCGTCGGAACTGATTGCAACAGGTATTGCAGGTATCGACTTGAACAATACGCTGGTATCCGGACAGAAAATTCCATTCTTTGCGGACCCCGACCAGCCGTTTAACCAGGTAATGGCGAATGTAGCACTTCGTGCCGAGACAGATAAGATTATTCTGGGTGGTATGGGTATGACGAATGATGACTACCTGTACTTTAAGAATGTGTTCTCCAATGCCGGTGCGCTCGACCGTATCGTCAGCTTCATGAATACAACGGAGAATCCTCCGGTAGAACGTTTGCTGATTCCGGACATGGCATTGACGGCGGCAGAATATTTCGCTGTGAACAATGATGAAAAGGTACTGGTGCTGTTGACCGATATGACTTCTTATGCCGATGCCTTGGCTATCGTATCCAACCGTATGGACCAGATTCCTTCTAAGGACTCTATGCCGGGTTCTCTTTATTCGGATTTGGCTAAGATCTATGAGAAGGCTGTGCAGTTCCCGAGTGGCGGTTCCATTACCATTATCGCGGTAACTACATTGTCCGGTGGCGACATTACGCATGCTGTGCCTGATAATACGGGTTACATTACGGAAGGTCAGTTATTCCTGCGTCGTGATACGGATATCGGTAAGGTTATCGTTGACCCATTCCGTTCACTGTCCCGTCTGAAACAGCTCGTTACAGGTAAGAAGACCCGTAAGGATCATCCGCAGGTGATGAATGCTGCTGTACGTCTGTACGCCGATGCTGCCAATGCCAAGACGAAGTTGGAGAACGGTTTCGACCTGACGAACTATGACGAACGTACCCTTGCATTTGCCAAGGATTACTCCAACCAACTGCTGGCTATTGATGTGAACCTCGATACGACAGAAATGCTCGATGTGGCCTGGAGCCTGTTCGGCAAGTATTTCCGTCCGGAAGAAGTGAATATCAAGAAAGAATTGGTTGACGAGTTCTGGCCAAAAGCAAATAACTAATCACTAACAACTAATCACTAATAAAGTGGCTATAAAGTTTCAATATAATAAAACTTCCCTCCAGCAGTTGGAAAAGCAACTGAAAGTGCGGGTACGTACACTCCCTATTATTAAGAATAAGGAGAGCGCACTACGCATGGAAGTGAAGCGCTGCAAATCAGAAGCTGCCGCGCTGGATGAGAAGTTGGAACGGGAAATCCAGGCCTATGAAGCGATGTTCGCCCTTTGGAATGAGTTTGATTCCTCATTGATAAAGGTGAGCGATGTACATCTCGGCGTGAAAAAGATTGCTGGTGTACGGGTGCCGCTGCTCGAAAACGTTGATTTCGAAATACGCCCCTACAGCCTGTTCAATGCCCCCAAATGGTATGCCGACGGCATACATTTGCTCAAGGTGTTGGCACAGACGGCTATCGAGCGGGAGTTTATCGTCGCCAAACTGGGCTTGCTGGAACATGCGCGTAAGAAGACTACCCAAAAGGTAAACCTCTTTGAGAAAGTGCAGATTCCAGGCTATCAAGATGCTCTGCGAAAGATCAAGCGCTTCATGGAAGACGAGGAGAACCTCTCTAAGTCATCGCAGAAAATCATGAAATCCCATCAAGAGAGTAGGAAGGAGGCAGAAGCATGATTACAAAAATGAAGAAGCTCACGTTCCTTGTATATCATAAGGAGTACGAAGCATTTCTGAACGGAGTGCGCGAACTTGGAGTAGTGCACGTAGCCGAAAAACAGCAAGGCGTAGCCGATAATGTAGAATTGCAGGATAGCATCCGGCTTTCCTCACGTCTGCAAGCGACATTGAAAATGCTGCATGGCTTGAGCGAAGCGAAGGAACCTACACCCGCTTCTGCTGCCCGTGGACTGGAAGTTCTGGACGAAGTAGATGTGCTGCAAAGTGAAAAGGCGAAGCTGCAACAACAGTTGCAGAACTATCAGAAGGAGAGAGCCGCCCTGGAACCCTGGGGTGATTTTGAGCCCGAAAGCCTTAGTAAACTGCACGATGCCGGTTTCACGGTGAACTTCTACAGTTGTTCGGAGGGTAGCTATGACGAGACTTGGGAAGATTCTTATAATGCGATGATTATCAATCGTGTATCCTCGCGTATCTATTTCATTACTGTAACTAAAAATGCGGTGGAAGTGGACCTGGATGCAGAACAGATAAAGTTGCCTTCTTACTCGTTGACCCGTATGCAGATACTTTGTCAGGAGACTGAACAGGCTTTGGCAGACAATGATCAGAAGTTGACGGTACTTGCCGGAAAAGAACAACCTTCATTGCAGGCTGCACTGAAAGAGGTGAACACTGAAATAGAGTTCTCCAAAGTAATGCTGAATACGGAGGCTACGGCAGGAGAGAAATTGATGTTACTGCAAGGTTGGGCACCGGCTTCCAAAGAAAAGGAAATCGCTGCATGGCTGGATGAACAGCATATTTATTATGAAATAACGAATCCGACACCGGAAGATAATGTGCCTATTCAGTTGAACAACAAAGGTTTCTTTGCATGGTTTGAACCGATATGCAGGCTCTATATGCTTCCGAAATACAGTGAGTTGGACTTGACACCGTTTTTTGCACCGTTCTTTATGGTGTTCTTCGGACTGTGTCTGGGTGACTCCGGTTACGGGTTGTTCCTGTTCCTTGCTGCCACGCTGTACCGTATGTTTGCCAAGAACATCAGTGCTACGATGAAGCCGATTCTTTCATTGGTGCAGATATTGGCTGCCTCTACATTCTTCTGTGGAATGCTGACAGGTACGTTCTTCGGGGTAAGTCTTTATGACATCAATATACCTTTCCTACAGTATATGAAGGAGCATTTGTTCATGGACAACAATGCCATGTTCCAGCTCTCATTGATACTGGGTGTGATACAGATTCTCTTCGGTATGATACTGAAAGCTGTGAATCAGGCGATACAGTTCGGCTTCAAGTATGCCGTGGCTACGATCGGTTGGATTATATTGTTGGTATCCTGCGGAGTAGGAGCCTTGTTGCCCGAAATCATGCCGTTGGGCGGAACGGTACATCTGTGTATCCTCGGTGTGGCCGCTGCCATGATATTCCTCTTCAATAGTCCCGGTAAGAACGTGTTCCTGAACATCGGGCTGGGATTGTGGGATTCTTACAATATGGCTACAGGCTTACTTGGCGACGTGCTTTCATACGTTCGTTTGTTTGCCCTCGGTCTGTCGGGAGGTATCCTTGCAGGAGTATTCAACAGTCTGGCTGTGGGTATGAGCCCCGACAATGTGATTGCCGGACCGATTGTGATGGTGCTGATATTCGTTATCGGACATGCGATCAATATGTTTATGAATGTACTGGGTGCGATGGTTCATCCTATGCGTCTGACCTTTGTGGAGTTTTTCAAGAATTCCGGTTACGAAGGTGGCGGAAAAGAATATAAGCCATTCAAAAAATAACAATTATAGAATTAAAAATTAAAACAATAAAAACGTAAGATTATGGAAATGAATTTATTGATTGCCTACATCGGCATCGCAGTAATGATTGGTTTGTCTGGCATCGGTAGTGCCTATGGAGTGACGATTGCCGGTAACGCAGCTATCGGCGCTTTAAAGAAGAACGACGGTGCATTCGGTAACTTCCTCGTATTGACCGCCCTTCCCGGTACACAGGGTTTGTATGGTTTTGCCGGTTACTTTATGTTCCAGACTATTTTCGGTATCCTCACTCCTGAAATGACAGGTATCCAGGCTGCCGCTATCCTTGGTGCAGGTATCGCGTTGGGATTGGTTGCTTTATTCTCAGCCATCCGCCAGGGACAGGTTTGTGCGAATGGTATTGCAGCTATCGGACAAGGTCACGATGTATTCAGCAACACGCTGATCCTCGCTGTATTCCCGGAACTTTACGCTATTGTTGCTCTGGCTGCAACATTCTTGATCGGTAGCGCATTGGTTGCATAAGAATCTATTTCTGAATAATTTGCTGACCCGGGGTTGCCTTTTTGATGTCAACTCCGGGTTAATTGTTTCCGGATGCCACACTTGAATAAGGTAAATGCCACACCTCGGCAAGTGAAATGCCACACTTTGTATGTCGCGAAGTGTGGCATTTACCTTATTCAAGTGTGGCATTTGAAACGATAGTCAGTCCATCTAACTATTTTTCGCAAACGATTGTTTATGCATATTTCATTAGTTTTTTCGATTAATAGGCTATTTTTCAAAGAATAATGTGTAATTTTGCAGCCGGTATTAAGTAATAGAGATTAAAAGTAATATGACTAAAGAGCTGTTAACCCCCGACTACATCTTCGAGTCAAGCTGGGAAGTATGTAACAAGGTTGGAGGTATCTATACGGTTTTGTCCACGCGAGCAAATACCTTGCAGGCAAGATTTCATGATAGATTGTTTTTCATAGGACCTGATTTTTGGCAGGGGAAAGAGAACCCTTTGTTTATCGAGTCCGATAACCTTTGTGCAGCATGGAAAAAGTATGCATTTACAAAAGATAACCTTTCCGTCCGCATAGGGCGCTGGAACATTCCGGGCAATCCGATCGTTATATTGGTTGATTTCCAACCGTTTTTCGCGCAGAAGAATGAAATTTATACAGAAATGTGGAACCACTATCAGGTGGATTCGCTACATGCATACGGTGATTATGATGAAGCATCTATGTTTTCGTATGCTGCCGGAAAGGTGGTAGAGAGTTTCTATCGCTATAACCTGACGGAAACGGATAAGGTGGTTTATCAGGCTCATGAGTGGATGACCGGTATGGGTGCCCTCTACCTGCAGATTGCTGTTCCTGAAATCGCAACGATCTTTACCACGCATGCCACGTCTATCGGACGCTCCATTGCGGGAAACAATAAACCTCTGTACGACTATCTCTTTGCCTATAATGGCGATCAGATGGCGGGAGAGCTTAATATGCAGTCCAAACATTCCATTGAAAAACAAACCGCGCATTATGTAGACTGTTTTACGACTGTGAGCGAAATCACGAATAATGAATGCAGGGAATTGCTCGATAAGCCTGCCGATGTAGTGCTTATGAACGGTTTCGAGGATGATTTTGTGCCGAAAGGTGCTACATTTACTGGAAAGCGCAAACGTGCCAGGGCTACCATGCTACGCGTTGCCAATTGTTTGATGGGCACGGACTTGGGAGATGATACGTTGATTATCGGTACCAGCGGTCGATATGAATTTAAGAATAAGGGTATCGATGTCTTTCTGGAATCTCTGAATCGCCTGAACCGTGACAAGAACTTAAAGAAAAATGTATTGGCTTTCGTTAATGTACCCGGATGGGTAGGGGATGCTCGTGAGGATCTGCAAGAGCGCCTTAAGAGTAAAGAGAAATTCACTACTCCATTGGAAGTTCCTTTGATTACCCATTGGCTACATAACATGACGCACGATCAGGTGCTGGATATGTTGAAGTACATGGAGATGCACAATCATCCTGAAGATAAGGTCAAGGTCATTTTCGTTCCCTGCTATCTGGATGGAAAGGATGGCATTATGAACAAACAATATTACGATTTGATATTGGGAGAAGACCTCAGTGTCTACCCTTCATATTATGAACCTTGGGGATATACCCCGTTGGAAAGTGTTGCTTTCCATGTTCCGACCATCACGACCGATCTGGCTGGATTCGGACTTTGGGTAAACAGCCTGAAAAATCAGCATGGCATCGATGATGGAGTAGAGGTACTTCACCGTTCGGATTATAACTATTCCGAAGTGGCTGATGGCATCAAGGACACCATTTCCGCATTCTCAGGAAAGACGGATGCAGAAGTGAAAAACATTCGCAAGCGTGCTGCCCAAGTGGCTGAGCAGGCTTTGTGGAAGCATTTTATCGAATATTATTATGAGGCCTACGATTTCGCCCTTCGTCGTGCGATGGAGCGTCAGCTGGGTTAAATAGAAATAGAATATTAATCAATCAAGTTATCATACAATGAAGATTAAAGTTAGTAATGTAAACACTCCGAACTGGAAAGATGTGAATGTGAGATCTCATATTCCTGCTGAGTTGGAGAAATTGTCTGAACTGGCACACAACATTTGGTGGTCTTGGAACTACGAAGCTACTGAACTGTTTAGAGATCTTGACCCCGCTCTGTGGAAAGAAGTTGGTCATAACCCTGTACTCTTGTTAGAAAGAATGAGTTATGCTAAGCTCGAAGCACTTGCAAACGACAAAGTTATTCTGAAAAGAATGAATGATGTGTATTCTAAGTTTAGAGCATATATGGATGTAGAATCTGATAAAAAACGTCCTTCCATTGCTTATTTCAGCATGGAGTACGGTTTGAACCAGGTACTTAAGATATATTCAGGTGGTTTGGGCGTTCTTGCTGGCGACTACCTGAAAGAGGCTTCTGATAGCAATGTAGACCTTTGCGCAGTCGGTTTTCTGTATCGTTACGGTTACTTTACACAGACTCTCTCTATGGATGGTCAGCAGATTGCCAACTACGAAGCTCAGAACTTCGGTCAGTTGCCTATCGAGCGCGTGATGGATGAGAATGGTAATCAGGTGATTGTGGATGTTCCTTATTTGGATTATTTCGTTCATGCGTTTGTATGGCGTGTGAATGTAGGACGTATCTCTCTCTATCTGCTGGATACGGACAATGAAATGAATAGTGAATTCGACCGTCCTATCACTCACCAGCTTTATGGCGGTGACTGGGAAAACCGTCTGAAACAAGAAATTCTGCTCGGTATCGGTGGCATCTTGACACTGAAGAAGCTGGGTATTAAGAAAGATGTTTATCATTGCAACGAAGGACACGCAGCATTGATCAATGTTCAGCGTATCTGTGACTATGTAGCCGAAGGTTTGTCTTACGATCAAGCTATCGAACTGGTGCGTGCATCTTCTCTGTATACTGTACATACTCCGGTTCCTGCCGGTCACGACTACTTTGACGAAGGTCTTTTCGGCAAATATATGGGCGGTTATCCTGCCAAGATGGGTATCAGTTGGGATGACCTGATGGATCTCGGCCGTAATAATCCGGGTGATAAAGGCGAGCGTTTCTGTATGTCAGTTTTCGCTTGCAACACTTCACAGGAAGTGAACGGCGTAAGCTGGTTGCACGGAAAAGTTTCTCAGGAGATGTTCTCTTCTATCTGGAAGGGTTATTTTCCCGAAGAAATGCATGTGGGTTATGTTACCAACGGCGTACACTTCCCGACATGGAGCGCTACTGAATGGAAGCATCTCTATGCTGCTAATTTTGACGAGAACTTCTTGAATGATCAATCTAACCCGAAAATTTGGGAAGCTATCTACAATGTGCCCGATGAAAAAATCTGGGAAACACGTATGGCTTTGAAGAACAAGTTGATCGATTATGTTCGTAAGCAATACCGTGAAACCTGGTTGAAGAATCAGGGTGATCCTTCACGTATCGTTTCGTTGATGGATAAGATCAACCCGAATGCATTGCTGATCGGTTTCGGTCGCCGTTTTGCTACTTACAAACGTGCTCACTTGCTGTTCACTGACCTTGACCGTCTGGCTAAGATTGTGAACAACCCTGACTATCCGGTACAGTTCCTGTTCACCGGTAAGGCTCACCCGCATGACGGAGCCGGTCAAGGTCTGATCAAGAGAATTATCGAAATCTCCCGTCGTCCGGAATTCCTGGGTAAGATTATTTTCCTGGAAAACTATGATATGCAGCTGGCTCGCCGTCTAGTATCCGGTGTGGATATCTGGTTGAATACTCCGACTCGTCCGCTCGAAGCATCCGGAACTTCCGGTGAGAAAGCGTTGATGAACGGTGTTGTAAATTTCTCCGTACTCGACGGTTGGTGGTTGGAAGGCTACCGCGAAGGTGCAGGTTGGGCGTTGACAGAAAAGCGTACTTACCAGAACCAGGATCATCAGGATCAGCTCGATGCAGCTACTATCTACAGCATCCTTGAAACTGAGATCCTGCCGTTGTACTATGCACGCAACAAGAAAGGATACTCTGAAGGTTGGGTGAAGACTATCAAGAATTCTATTGCACAGATTGCACCTCACTATACAATGAAGCGTCAGTTGGACGACTATTATAGCAAGTTCTACAATAAGTTGGCTAAACGTTTCAGCGCACTGTCTGCTAATGACAATGCCAAAGCTAAGGAAATTGCTGCTTGGAAAGAAGAAGTGGTTTCTAAGTGGGACAGCATCGAGGTCGTATCTTATGACAAGTGTGAAGAATTGCTGCAGGCTACCATCGAAAGCGGTAAGGAATATACCATTACTTACGTTATTGATGAGAAGGGCTTGAACGATGCAATCGGTCTGGAACTGGTAACTACTTACACTGCCGGTGACGGTAAACAACACGTTTACTCTGTTGAGCCGTTCAGCGTAGTGAAGAAAGAGGGTAACCTCTATACCTTCCAGGTAAAACATAAATTAGAGAACGCAGGTAGCTTCAAGGTATCCTACCGTATGTTCCCGAAAAACTCTGATCTGCCTCACCGTCAGGATTTCTGTTACGTTCGCTGGTTCGTGTAAGAGTTTAATATACCAACATACTGAAGCTGCTTGCGGGAGGTTGTCAAACCTCTTGCAAGCAGCTTTTGTTTTGTGTAGTCTCCGAGGGATATGCACAGAGCGGGGAAATTCTCCTGTTGAACAAGTTCCGATAGATACGTGTTTTACTTATACGACTAATAAAATAAAAATTCGTATGAAGAAAATTGTATTGCTCCGCCACGGTGAGAGCGCATGGAATAAAGAGAATCGTTTCACAGGTTGGACCGATGTGGATTTAACAGAAAAAGGTATTGCCGAAGCTAAGAAGGCAGGAGAGTTATTGGTAGATAATGACTTCCTGTTTGATAAGGCCTATACTTCCTACCTGAAACGTGCAGTAAAGACGTTGGATGTGGTGCTGGACCGTATGGATCAGGACTGGATACCGGTAGAAAAATCTTGGCGTCTGAACGAGAAGCACTACGGGCAGCTCCAAGGGCTGAATAAGGCGGAGACTGCTGAAAAATATGGTGAAGAACAGGTGTTAGTCTGGCGTCGCAGCTACGATGTAGCTCCACATGCATTGGCTGAAGATGATCCCCGTAATCCACGTTTTGAGGTTCGATACAATGAAGTGCCCGATGCCGAATTGCCTCGTACAGAGTCGCTGAAAGATACAATAGAACGCATTATGCCTTATTGGAAATGTGTGATTTTCCCGAATCTGAAGACTGCAGATGAACTACTTGTAGTAGCGCACGGCAACAGTTTGCGAGGAATTATCAAACACCTGAAAGGTATCTCCGATGAAGATATTGTAAAGCTGAATCTGCCGACTGCTGTGCCTTATGTATTCGAATTCGATGACGACCTGAATTTGACGAAGGATTATTTTCTGGGAGATCCGGAGGAGATAAAGAAGTTGATGGAAGCGGTGGCGAACCAAGGAAAGAAATGATTGAAGATAAAAAGAGGAATGATGAACGCTCCCTTCATCATTCCTCTTTTTATTATCCTGCCAGCTCGTGAAATATCGTAATACTCAGAAATATTCCGATTGCTAAGCAAAGTGCTATTAATATCCAGTTGGTATATTTGGCACTTGGTTTTGTTTCCTTATGCAGATTCTGGTCGAAGTAGTTCTTGAAGAAGAGATAGATGGCAGGTACGGTTGCACTGGCCAATAATAAATCTTCCGGAATTTTGTAGACGTAAACCTTGGAGAAAGCAATGAGTGCCCAGTGACAAAGGAAAAGGATCACCAATAGATTGACCTTACGGGAAAACGCCAACAACAATCCGATAGTGAATACGGCTACGGAACAGGGCATGACACAGGTAGTCATCATCGGGAATTCCATGCCCCGTGCCCATGAGAGGAGAGGGTAAAGGAACGGCATGGCATACAATATGTAAGTCAGCTTGTCATATTTGTGGTAACGCTCAAACGGAGTATAGTTCGTAATGAGATCCCATAGCCAGATAAGTGCGATTATGCCCCAGAATATGGCAAGTATATAATTGTAATTCCGGTCACCACAATAAATCATGTAGTAGACGATAGAAATCCAGCTATTTAAAAACACCATATATCCCTTCATCAGCCGCTTGACTAGTAGTGTCGGTTTCTGATAGAGAAGTATGGTCAGCAAGATGCCTACAACGGTTATAACGATCTGGGCTATCCAGGTTCCTTCATTATATTGTGCGATTGTTTTCCAAAAAACTTCCATACGCAATCTTTTAATTTTTAATTTTCAACTTTTATTTTTTCTCGTGTCTTGTCATGGAGAAGGCCCGTTTGATGAACAGGAACAACGGTATAGTAGCGCCCACTGCCAACATGAAGATAACACTACAGGTAATGATTGAATTCGTAAATAAGTCAATCAGATACTTTTCCTGTAATTCGGGCACTTTCAGGTTCTGCATGAACATGATGAGCGAGAATACTATTTTGTAGGCATACATACCCGGAATCATGGGCAGCAATGCAGGAATATAAAGTACAGTCATGGGGCAATAGATGCGTTTTCCCAGAACCAAACTTCCCATACCGATACTGAAAGAAGCACATAGGGACGCAGTAGCAATATCCACTCCCAGATACGTCATCAGGCAGAAGCGCAGGGCATGACCGATGGCGGCAAGCAAAGCAATGGAAGGGAAAGCACGCAAAGGAGGATCTGAAATCGCTCCGAAACCGATAGCGGCGACAGCGGCGAATATGCCGTCTGTAAGTATATCAACAAGCATCATAATAAACTATTTCTAATTAACATAAGAGTACAGGAAAGTCCTACAGAAATACATAGTACCAGCAATAAAGCCTGAATAAGGCGGGTGCATCCGGTGAGTACGTGCCCTTCTACAATGTCGATAACACCATTCAGCAGAGGTACTCCGGGTACCAGGTAAAGAACGCTTGTAGCGATGGCAATTTCGGCGGTGGTTTCCAGTGTCAAAGCTGAAGAAGCAACCATGGAAGCGATGAATGCAGAGACTATGAAAACAAGGTAATGGTTGATTTTCTTTTTCTGCATAATTTGTTTGACGTAGAAACCTATGAGAGTGGCAGAGAATACAATGAGACGTGCAGTCCAGTCGCCACCGAACAAGGCGCAGAATGATGCATTGGCAAATCCCACCAGGAACAGTGTGCAAAGTGGGTCCATTTTGGGGCGTGCAATGATTTTCTCGTATTTTTCCCACAGGGTGTCGAGAGGCAGATGATTGTCATAAGCTTCCCAGCTGAGTGCACTCAGTTCGGCATTCAGCTCAAAACTGATGGGAAAAGCGGGGATGATGGCTACTTCATTATAAACTTCAGTGCTGTCGATGTCGCATACGCTTACTACCATAGTCTTTTGAAAAAGGCTCATTTTCACGTCTACATCCAGTGACTTTCCGATGCGGCGAGTGTTTCGTATCACGCGCGAGGTGTGTACACCGGAACCCATAAGACGATTGGCATACTCCAGTAAAAACCGGGTAATTTCTTTTAATTCGTTTGGCGAATTCATATTATAAAAATGTTATCCTACTATTATACCTATTCTTGAAAAGCGCCGCAAAGGTACGGCTTTTTGAGAAAACAAAAAAGTGATACAAGGTATAATTACGGGAATTTTTGAGAAGGTGGGCAGGGAAGGAGATGCATCAGAAGCATCTCCTTATGTTTGCTGAATATTAAGCGATACGAGGGACAGGGTTATAGTTGTAGGCCACTACCTCTTCTGTCCGCAGTGAAGCCTGTACGTCGATCAGGCGTTGGTTTTTACTTCCGCGGAAGCACAGGCTTTCATCCCGCAGTTCTTGTTTGAATTTTCCATCCACCAGTACATCGATGTATTGCAATAGTTTGGCCTGTAGAGGATTGCGCAGCAGAGTTTCAAATGTATATCCGGTATAACACCATATATTTTTACCGCTTTTTTCCTTAATGGCGCATGCCAGTTTTGCAAATCCTTCCGGCTGGTACATCGGGTCTCCGCCACTGAATGTTACATCTGCAAAGTCGTCGGCAAGTACTTTTTCCAATATTTCGTCTGTTGACATCCAATGCCCCCGGTCGATATCCCAGGATTCAGGATTGTGACAGCCCGGGCATCTGTTCGGACATCCGGCAGCATAAATGGAGGTCCGGAAGCCCGGACCATCCACTGTGGTATCTTCTATAATATCAAGAATGGAAAGCATGATTCAATTAAAAATTACTTAGTTATGAATGACACGGTCGTTCAGCTCCGCCAATTTAGCGTTGTTCCATCGGTCGGTAGTACCTACCAGATAACCGGTGATACGCTGTAATTTATCGATGTGGGTGCTTCCGCATTTAGGGCAAGCTTCCAGATTCGGAGTTGAATTTTCGTAGCCGCATTCCAGGCAACGGTTACGGTTATGGTTTACTGAACCGTATCCGATGTTATACTGATCCATCATATCCACTACACGCATGATAACTTCGGGGTTATGTGTTGCATCACCGTCTATTTCTACATAGAAGATGTGTCCGCCACGTGTCAGATCGTGATACGGAGCTTCCACTTCAGCTTTATGGCGGGCACTGCACTTATAATATACGGGTACATGATTGGAGTTTGTATAATAATCTCGGTCTGTAATGCCTGGCAATACCCCGAATTTCTTACGGTCGGCACCTGTGAACTTACCTGATAAGCCTTCGGCAGGCGTGGCAAGCACACTGTAGTTATGGTGATACTGTTCGGAGAACTGGTTGGCACGATCGCGCATATAGGTTACTATCTTCACTCCCAGTTTTTGTGATTCTTCCGATTCTCCATGATGTTTTCCTGTAAGGGCTACCAGGCATTCTGCCAGACCGATGAAACCGATACCCAGTGTTCCCTGATTGATAACAGAAGCAATCGTATCGTTAGGTTTCAGCTTTTCGCTACCCACCCATAAAGCAGACATTAACAGCGGAAATTGCTTGGCAAATGCTGTTTTTTGGAATTCCATGCGTTCGTGGAGTTGGCGGGCTGTAACTTCGAGCATTGCATCCAGTTTGGCGAAGAATTTGGCTATACGCAATTCTTCGTCTTCTATCTTCATGCATTCGATGCCCAGGCGTACGATGTTGATGGTGGAGAAAGAAATATTTCCGCGTCCGATGGATGTTTTCGGTCCGAAACGGTTTTCGAATACACGTGTGCGGCATCCCATGGTTGCCACTTCGTGCTGATAACGCTGAGGATCGTTTGCTTTCCATTCTTCACTTTGGTTGAATGTAGCGTCCAGGTTCAGGAAGTTCGGGAAGAAACGGCGTGCGGTTACTTTGCAAGCAAGTTGGTAAAGATCATAGTTGCGGTCTTCCGGCAGATAACTTACGCCACGTTTCTTTTTCCATATTTGGATAGGGAAGATGGCAGTCTCGCCATTGCCTACGCCCTGATAGGTGCTTTTCAGTAACTCGCGGATGATGCAACGTCCCTCGGCTGATGTATCTGTGCCGTAGTTGATAGAGCTGAATACGACTTGATTGCCGCCGCGTGAGTGAATGGTATTCATATTATGAATGAATGCTTCCATGGACTGGTGTACACGTGCTACAGTTTTGTTGATGGCATGTTGTACAATGCGTTTTTCGTCGGACAGGCCATCCAACGGCTGTTGCAGGTAGTCTGTAAGTTCCTTCTGATAAAGATGTGAATAATCCTTTCCGTTCAGTTCTTCCAGATTCTTGATTTCTTCGATGTAGCTGTTGCGTACATAAGGTGCCAGATAAAAATCGAATGCAGGAATAGCCTGGCCACCATGCATTTCATTCTGGGCAGTTTCCAGTGAGATACATCCCAGGATACTTGCTGTTTCGATGCGTTTGGCAGGACGTGATTCGCCATGTCCGGCAGAAAAGCCACAGGACAAAATGCGGTCCAGCGGGTGTTGAACGCATGTCAGACTTTTGGTAGGGTAGTAGTCCTTATCATGAATATGCAGATAATTGTTGTGTACAGCTTCCAGTACCTCGTCGCTCAACAAATAGTCGTCTACAAACGGTTTGGTGGTTTCACTGGCAAACTTCATCATCATGCCCGCCGGAGTATCGGCGTTCATATTGGCATTTTCCCGTGTCACATCGTTGGACTTGATCTCTATAATCTCCAGAAACATATCACGCGTCTTGGCTTTGCGGGCAATGCTACGCTGGTTGCGGTAAGCAATATACTTTTGCGCCACATCTTTCCGGCTACTTTTCATCAGCTCCATTTCTACTGCATCCTGAATGGCTTCCACCGTCATTTGTGCACTTCCCTTGAAGGATATGTGATCTGTGATCTGGCGTATCAATTGCAGGTCTTCACCTTTGTCCGTGTGTAACATTGCTTTACGGATCGCAGTTACTATTTTCTCTTCATTAAAGCCGACTACTCGTCCGTCTCTTTTGATTACAGTCTGTATCATGGTCTCATTTTTATTATTTTGTTATCCATTTGAATTGGGAGCACAAAGATATAAACTAATATGAAAGTTTTTATTTTTGGAAAACTTTTATGTCTGTAAAATATGTTAATTGGTTGATATTCAGTGTTGGTTGGAAGGAAAATGGGAAACTTTTTATTTTGTAGGTCTTTTAAAAGTTGTTCGAAATGGAAAACCCTATGTAGTAAGTAGATACAAAAAACCTCGCCTACTACACATACATGTAACAGGCGAGGTTGTACTATAAAAATAATCTTGAATAGGGATTATTCTTTCCCGTACGAAAATTATTTCAAAACTTCTGCCAATTTTGTTTGCAACTCTTCACCGTGCAATCCGCGTGCGATGATAGTTCCTTCACCGTCGATCAATACAGTGTGAGGAATGCTGCTTACTGCATACAACTGAGCGCCTTCGCAATTCCAGTATTTCAGGTCAGACATTTGCGGCCAAGTGATGTTCAGCTTCTCGATAGCATCTTTCCATGCTTCGCCACTTTGATCCAAAGATACACCTACGATTTCGAAACCTTTGTTCTTGTATTGAGCATAAGCTTCTACCAGGTTCGGCATTTCGCGACGGCAAGGACCACACCAGCTTGCCCAAAAGTCGATGAGTACCACTTTGCCTTTACCTACATAGTCAGACAGTTTCACCGGTTTTCCATCAGGAGTTGCCATTTCGAAATCTGTGAACTTCTGGCCTACAGCAGTAGCTTTCATCTTTTCTACGTTTCCTTTGATCTTGATGATTACTTCATCGTTAGCAAATTCAGCGGGAATTTGCGGCATCAACGGATCCAGTTCGTCTACTTCAAGGTAGTAGTAGTTATTCTTCAGCAAATGAACGCCCACCAGGTTAGTGATATTCTTAGCAATACCTGCCTTAGTGATTTCCATTGACTTTTCTTGCAGATCGTTCATTTCCTTCATTTTGGCTTCACGCTGCTCGTCAGTCAGTGTAGTATCTGACATGGATTCATATATAGTCATCATTTGCTTGTTCAGATCATTTAGTTGAGCTCTGATTTCCTGATAAGCATCGTTGCTCGGCGTACCGGTAGCAGAGTCATTATCGCGGGTCAAATTGATCTTGATATTACCGTTTTCAAGGAAGAAGTCCATCAGGATACCTTCTTTTCCTGCCGGTCTGTAGGTTACGTAACGGTTTGCAGCAGTATCTTGTACGCCTTTAAAGGTGAATGTACCTTTGGTGATTACTGCGGAGTCTACTTTTACAAGATTTCTTCCGTCTACTTTTTGCAAAAATACAGTGTCGCCGTCAGCTCCACCCTCTACGGTTCCGGTTACCACGTAACCTTTGTTTCCGCTACAGGCAGCAACGATAGCAGCCACAGCGAGCAGATAGATAAATTTTTTCATTGCTTTTATTATTAAGTAAAAATATATGGCTACAAAGATAGTCAATAAAAAATCCCCTCCGGCATAACCGGAGAGGATTTTATAGTTTTAATCCCATTTTTTGTAATCGTACTGTGCTTACTATTATTCAGCAGCAGCTTCAGCAGCGGGAGCTTCTTCAGCAGGAGCTTCGGCGGCAGCTTTTTCTGCTTCTTCAGCAGCCTTCTTTTCAGCCAATGCTTTTGCTTTTTCAGCGTTTACTTTCTTTTCAGCTTCCAGACGTGCTTTTGCTTCAGCTTTCTTAGCTTCTTCGTCTTTAGCTTTCAAAGCAGCCAGACCGCTTTGTTTGTTGTTCTTCCAAGCTTCGAATTTAGCTTCTGCTTCAGCTTCACCAAATGCACCCTTGGTAACACCACCCATGAGGTGTTTTTTCATGTAAACGCCTTCGCGTGACAAGATGTTACGAACAGTGTCAGTCGGTTGTGCACCTTTCATAACCCAGTCAAGTGCGCGGTCGAACTTCAAATCTACTGTGGCAGGATTGGTGTTCGGATTGTACGTACCAATCTTCTCAATAAATTTACCATCACGTGGTGCTCTTACATCTGCAATAACGATAGAGTAGAAAGCGTAGCTCTTACGTCCATGTCTTTGCAATCTGATTTTTGTTGCCATTTTAAATAATGTTTTAAATAAATGATTTGAATTATGCTACTATCTCGTAATAGCGGCTGCAAAGGTATGGTTTTTATTTTGATTGACAAAGAGTTCCTAACAAAAAAAGGATGGATTTCATCAGAAACCCATCCTTCTTTTTTAATAACGTATTATCGTGAGAATAATTAATTCTTCGGTAATGCTTCTTTAACTACCATCGGACGGCCTGCGTATTCTGCACCGTTCAATGCATTGATAGCGTTAGATGCTTCTGAAGAATCCGGCATTTCGATGAATGCGAATCCTTTAGATCTTCTTGTTTCACGGTCAGTGATGATTCTTACTGAGTCTACTGTTCCGTACTCTTCCATAACTTCTCTTAAATCTGATTCTTTAACCCTGTAATTCAGGTTACCTACATACAAATTCATAAATCTAAATAAAATAATAAATTAATAATTCAATAAACAAAGTTTTTGGAAGTTGTTAGGTCAGAGATGGAAATACTCAATACAGAGGAAATACATACGTGAAATAATCAAATCAAATAAACTTCTTTATTGTTCGGGCACAAAGTAACGCATTCTATTTCAATAATGCATCATCTTTTACCATATTTTTTTGCGATAATTTCATTTTTTGCCGAATATGGGCGAATATTTACGAATATCGTTTCGGATATCTCACTAATATTGCCAATAATGCACAAATTCCCATTGTAAACGGATAGTACAAGCTGCCGATGATACTGATGGGAGAGATGCCTGCCAATCCGGCGGCAATGAGTAGTTGCGCACCATAAGGAATGATGCCTTGCACCAGGCAGGAGAATGTGTCCAGGATGCTGGCTGTCTTCCGGCGATCCAGGTGGAAACGTTGGGCAATGTCTTTGGCTATCGGTCCGGTGGTAATAATGGCGATGGTGTTGTTTGCCGTACAGAGGTTGGCGATGCTGACAAGTGCGGCGATGCTCAGTTCCGCTCCTCGTTTGCCTTTTACATGGCGCGTCAGGCGGGAGATAATGAAGTCGATTCCGCCATTGTAGCGGATCGTTTCCAGCATACCGCCGGCAAGCAGGGTGATGATAATCAGTTCACCCATTCCTGTGATGCCGGTTCCCATGGAGCCGAACCAATCGAAGAAAGCTGTACTCAGGTCTGTTTCGCTTGTGAAAATACCGATGATACCTGTACTCAGTATACCTAAAAGCAGGACTAACATTACATTCACCCCTGCCACTGCTGTGCCCAGCACGATGAGGTAGGGGATAACCTTTATCCATTCTATCTCTTGTGTTTGTGCAGGAGCTGTGATGGATAATCCCTGGAATATATAGATGCAGAGCACAATCAGTGCTGCCGGGACCACAATCATGAAATTTACGCGAAATTTGTCCCGCATCACACAATCCTGTGTCTTGGTGGAAGCTATGGTGGTGTCCGAAATAAACGAAAGATTATCTCCGAAGAATGAACCGCCCACTACAATGGCAACCATATATGGCAGGTCGATGCCGGTCTTTTCCGCTAATCCGATGGCTACAGGGGTGAGGGCTACAATTGTTCCCACACTGGTGCCTATGGAAAGTGAGATGAAACATGCGGCTATAAAAATACCTGCCAGTAGCAGGTTATCCGGCAGAATACTCAGGGTGAGGTTTACTGTGGCGTCGATTGCTCCCATTTGTTTGGCGCTTTGGGCAAAGGCTCCGGCAAGAATGAATATCCATATCATCAATATGATATTCTTGTTGCTGGCTCCCACGGAGAATTGATACACTCGTTTTTCCAGGCTCAGTCCGCGCGTCAGTGCAATGGCATAGCAGGATGACAGAAGAAATGCGACTGTAATGGGTACCTTATAGAAATCATTTACAATCAGTGACGTCACTAGGTAAAGACATAAAAATACTGCCAGCGGGCTTAGTGCCCACCATCCACCCTTTCGTTTATTTGTTGTATCTGTCATCTTACTATATATTTATGAATAAAGTGTGATAAAGGAATAGAGTGATAAGGTGGTAAGGTGATAGAGTGATAAGGTTGTAATGTAATAGGGCGATAAAGTAGCTGCGCTATATATCACAGGGCATTATCCCCCTATCACCTTACTCCCTACCACCTTATCACCTTACCACTCTCTTATTCCTTTATTAATTCGCTGCAAAATTATAAAAAACAAAGAGCGGAGCAAAATAGTTTTTGCCCGCCCTTTATCTCTTCATTGTCAATTAGCTATCTTTTAATTGTCAATTTATAAAGTTACTCCTGTCTTGAAGATCGCAATTTCCTTGTAACCTTTCTTTTCGTTGTTTACGAATTCGCCGCTTGCTACCTGGATTATATAATCAATGAACCGTTCGCAAGTCTTTTCCATCGGTTCATTTTCTACGATGACTCCTGCGTTGAAATCAATCCAGCCCGGTTTGTTCTTTGCCAATGTGGAGTTCGTTGAAATCTTCATGGTCGGTACGTAGGTTCCGAACGGGGTTCCGCGTCCTGTAGTGAACAATACCATGTGGCAACCGCAGGAAGCCAGTGCTGTGGCAGCAACAAGATCATTTCCCGGTGCCGACAGCAGGTTCAGACCTTTCACTTTCAGACGTTCACCATACGGTAATACACCTTCCACATAGCTCTTGCCGCATTTCTGTGTACATCCCAGTGCCTTGTCTTCCAAGGTAGAGATACCACCCGCTTTGTTTCCCGGAGATGGGTTTTCGCCTACCGGTTCGCCATGTGAGAGGAAATATTCCTTGAAGTCATTAATCAATTTCACTGTTTCTTTAAATAGTTCCTCGTTGCGGCAACGGTTCATTAATATGGTTTCCGCACCGAACATTTCCGGAACTTCCGTCAATACGCTTGTACCGCCTTGTGCCACCAGGAAGTCGGAGAACATTCCCAGTAACGGATTGGCTGTGATACCTGAGAAACCGTCCGAACCACCGCACTTCAAACCCACGCGCAATTCACTCAAAGGAACATCCACGCGCTCGTCTTTGCTTGCTTTTTCGTATAGCTCGCGCAGCAACTTCATACCTTCTTCGTACTCGTCGCCCACCTTTTGAGTAACCATGAATTTTACGCGATCTTCATCGTACTCTCCCAGGAATTCGCGGAATACATCCGGCTGATTGTTTTCACAACCCAAGCCCACCACCAGAACTGCACCGGCATTGGGATGCAATACCATGTCACGCAGAATCTTCTTTGTATTTTCATGGTCGTCACCCAACTGTGAGCAGCCATAATTATGCGGATAAGCCATGATTGCATCCACACCCTTACCGCCTGTTTCCCGGCGCAAACCTTCGGCCAGTTGGTTGATGATACCGTTCACACAACCTACAGTCGGTATAATCCAAACTTCGTTACGAATGCCCACTTCGCCATTTTTGCGGCGATACCCTTTGAATGTCAGATCTTTGTGCGGAATATCCAGTGTTACACTTGTCGGATTGTAAGTATAGTCCAGCAATCCTGCCAGGTTCGTCTGAATATTATTTTCGTTCATCCACTCCCCTTGTTTCTTTGCCATACGTGCATGGCCGATAGGGTACCCATATTTAATGACGTTTTCGCCCTCTGCAAAATCTTTTAATGCAAATTTGTGTCCGGCGGGTACTTCCTCGTTCAGAGTGATTTCCACTCCGTCCACAGTGAGTTTTTCTCCTGCTGGCAGCGTTACAATAGCTACGGCTACATTATCAGCAGGGTTGATTTTAAGGTACTTAGTTTCCATAATTACTCTTATTATTTATTATGATAAAATTCAATATTTTCCTTCGTCAACAAGTCAATCGGCATAAAGTTCTCTCTTGGAACTTCCTTTTTGAAAATCAGGTAATCACATAGCGCCTTGATTCCGTCGAATCCCTGTAACTCCGGCTGTTGGGCTATGAGGAAAGATACGCTGCCCTCCATCAGACATTTCACGTTACGCTCCAGTAAGTCATACCCCATCAGATTAAAAGCTGTTTTTCTTTGTTTCAACAAGTACTCTCCAACGATATACACTTTTGAATTGAAAGTGATACCATTCTTCACGTTCGGATGTTTTCTGAAAAAGTCGTCCAGCATCTGTGCATCATCACTGTCCCGCTTGGCATGTAAGTCCAGTTCCCAAATGCGGCAGTGGGGGTGATGCTTCAACATATACTCCCGGAAACCGATTTCGCGGCGTTCCTGCTGGTTAGATCCCACAATACCCTCGTTTATTTTGCGGAAGATTACTACTTCCTGCTCATTTCCTGCAAGTAGCATCATCATTTTTGCGGCGAAGTATCCGCTTTGGTGAGAATTCTGTCCAAAGAAGGAAAGGGCGGGCTGATCTTTCAGATTTGAGTCTATATATATATAAGGTGTAGAACGTCGGTTCAATTCCTCTGTGAAAGATTTCGTATGCTGCGGCACGGTGGGGGCAAACATGACGCCGTCCGGTGCCTGTTCCAGGATGCCTTGGGCGACATTTACGAATGAATGATAATCGAACGGATCGTAATAGGAGAGGTCTACGGAGATATTGAAATCCGAATACGCTATCAGTGCATCGTGAATGCCGGCTTCTACCGCAGTCCAGTATTCGCCTTCCTCATGTTGCGGCAGCAGGCAGGAGAATGCGTATTTCTTGTTGGATGCCAGTGCGCTGGCGTACATATTAGGCTGGTAATCCAGTTGCTTCAGGATTTCTTCCACCCGTTTCCGACTGGCTTCCGACACACCACTACGGCCGTGTATCACACGATCTACTGTCCCCACTGATACATCCGCCATTTTGGCGATATCCTTGATTCTAATTCTTTCTGCCATCAGGTTATTTACAATTTACAATGTACAATTTACAATTCTGTGGTTTATCATTTACGCATTTCACAAGTTATCATTTACGCATTTACCATTTATCATCTGCGCTTTTTACAAGTCACTGCCTGTCTCAGCTTTTATCTGCATAGCCAAATTGTACATTGTAAATGGTAAATTGTACTTCCTCTTGTGCTCGCACACAATAATAATCTTAATATTTTCAGCACAAATATATGACAATTTTTGTAATTACGAAAATTGTTGTATCTTTGTGCCCGCACACGAAGGCTATGAAGAACGAACCATATTTTAGTTTACTCTCCATGGTATCAGGTGATTAAGGCTATTTTTGGCCCTAAAATGACAAATTGAAAGTTCTAAATTAATCACATATTAAAAAATAAATAAGATTATGGGAAAGAAAGTCGTTACATTAGGTGAGATCATGTTGAGACTGTCCACTCCGGGAAACACTCGTTTTGTTCAGTCTGATTCATTTGACGTAGTATATGGCGGTGGTGAAGCAAACGTTGCTGTCAGCTGTGCCAATTACGGACATGATGCTTACTTTGTGACTAAATTGCCGAAACACGAAATCGGACAATCTGCTGTAAATGCATTGCGCAAATATGGTGTAAAAACAGATTTCATTGCCCGTGGCGGCGATCGCGTGGGTATCTACTATCTTGAAACAGGTGCTTCCATGCGTCCCAGCAAAGTAATCTACGACCGTGCACATTCTGCTATCGCTGAAGCTGATGCAGCTGATTTCGACTTCGATGCCATTATGGAAGGTGCCGATTGGTTCCACTGGTCAGGTATTACTCCTGCTATCTCTGATAAAGCTGCCGAACTTACCAAATTGGCTTGTGAAGCTGCAAAACGTCACGGTGTTACGGTTTCTGTTGACCTCAACTTCCGTAAGAAACTCTGGACAAAAGAGAAAGCTCAGTCTATCATGAAGCCTTTGATGCAGTACGTAGATGTTTGTATTGGTAATGAAGAAGATGCAGAACTCTGCTTAGGCTTTAAACCCGATGCTGACGTAGAAGGCGGAAAGACGGATGCTGAAGGATACAAAGGTATTTTCAAGGCAATGGCTAAAGAATTCGGCTTTAAATATGTAATCTCTACTTTGCGTGAATCATTCTCTGCAAGTCACAATGGCTGGAAGGCAATGATTTACAACGGCGAAGAATTCTACGAATCCAAGCGTTATGATATCAACCCGATTATCGACCGTGTAGGTGGTGGCGACTCTTTCTCTGGTGGTATCATCCACGGTTTGCTGACGAAACCCAATCAGGGTGCAGCTCTTGAATTTGCAGTAGCTGCTTCTGCATTGAAGCATACTATCAATGGTGACTTTAACCTGGTATCTGTAGAAGAAGTTGAATCACTGGCCGGTGGTGATGCAAGTGGACGTGTTCAACGCTAAAAAATAGTTATAAGAAGATGGCAAAGTTTGATAAAATAGCTGTGCTGAACAAAATTGGTTCAACCGGCATGGTTCCTGTATTTTACCATAAAGATGCAGAAGTTGCAAAAAAAGTAGTGAAAGCTTGTTACGAAGGTGGTGTTCGTGCATTTGAATTTACCAATCGTGGCGACTTTGCTCATGAAGTATTTGCAGAAGTTGTGAAGTTTGCAGCAAAAGAATGTCCTGAGATGGCAATGGGTGTGGGTTCTATTGTAGATCCTGCAACGGCTGCCCTTTATTTGCAATTGGGTGCTAACTTTGTTGTAGGTCCGTTGTTCAATCCTGAAATCGCTAAGATTTGCAACCGTCGTCTGGTGGCTTACACTCCGGGATGCGGAAGTGTGTCGGAAGTTGGCTTTGCACAAGAAGCAGGCTGCGATCTCTGCAAGATATTCCCGGGTGATGTTCTCGGTGCAAAACTTGTAAAAGGTTTGCTGGCTCCGATGCCTTGGTCTAAGTTGATGGTGACCGGTGGAGTAGAACCTACTCAGGAAAACTTGACTTCCTGGATTAAAGCAGGTGTATTCTGCGTAGGTATGGGTTCAAAACTCTTCCCGAACGATAAAGTTGCTGCGGAAGATTGGGCTTATGTTACTGAAAAATGTAAAGAAGCGCTGGCTTATATAGCAGAAGCAAGAAAATAAGATATTTCATTTTGTTTAAAGGTGTTTAAAGGGGACAACCATTGGAGTTGGCAGATTGTTGCTACTCCAATGGTTTGTTTTTTTATAATATACACTATTTCTTGTGGAGTATTTATAGTAAGCCTATAAAACTTGTATATCCTATTCTTTTGGTTTTTATAAAACTTGTATATATTATTAAGTTTTATTCCTTAAAAACTTGTACATCTTATTATTTAATTTTATATTTGTAGCCAAATAAGCGTTTATCGAATTATATTATTAATATATATAGGTATGAAACAACGAAAGATGAAACAGATTGTGTTCCTGTCCCTTATGTCAATGCTTCTACTGGGTAGCTGCACGGATAGAGATGTGTATCAGGGAGGAGGAGAGGAGACCGGTAAGAATACCCCTCTCAAGCCTTCGGAAGTTTTTGACTTCAGCATGATGCAGCAGGTAAAAGTAAATGTGGACTACGGGTTTGCAGGTGATTATTATATCACTTTTGACCTTTATAGTCAAGACCCTATGAAGGAAGAAAATGATTCATGGATAAAAGATGAATCACTGTCTCCTGTTTACTCGGCTCCTACTGACAAGAAAGGACGATATTCAGGTACGGTTGAAATTCCTTCAGACATTACGGAAGTATGGCTCTACACTGATTATTTAGGTGCTATTTCACCGGTTAAGTTGACTATTTCTAATGGTGAGATAAACTATAATCAGAGTGCATACATTGCATCGCTGCAAACTAAGACAAGGGGTACAACAACTGGTGGCCATAATTATTTGGATGATTGGATGCTTATGCCTGGTGTAGACTGGGATGGATACGGTATGCCCAATAATATGGAGGCTGCCTTGAGTGCACCACCGGCAGAAATCTTATATAGTATTCGGAGTACGTACAGTAACATTAGCGGGCGCCAGATTAAGGACTTACATCCCGAATGGCTTAATAATAATACGACTTCTGAGATAAAGATAATCAAAGATACAGAGCTGAGCCTTGTCTTTGTGGCAAGTAGTGCCAGTTTTAACAATACAGTAGGGTATTTCACTTATAAATCAGGGACTGTTCCTACTCCGGAAACAGTTCAAAAAGTGCTTGCATTCCCCAATGCTTCTCCAATTTCTAAAGTTTCTGATGGAGAGCGTACGGGATCGTTGCTGTGTGGACATGAGGTGAAACTTAAATATTGGAACGAAGATGAGCAGAAATTTGAGGATAAGTTTCCTGCTGGTGTTACTGTAGGATGGTCTTTGCAGGCAAATGCATTCAAGTCTGGTGATATTTTGAAAGGTATTGGAATTCGTTATTCATATAGTACTATGAATTATGATAATTCACAGCGTGTAGTAGCTTTGCGTGATGGAGGTACGGATCAGATTGTAGCTATCGGCTTTGAGGATAATGTAGATTTTGATTATTGTGATGCTACCTTCTATCTGAAGATTGCAGAAGCAAATGCTATTGATCCGGGTGGTCCGGAATTGCCTCCGGTAGATCCTCCCAGCAATGTCACCACTACCTATAAGGGAACTTTAGCTTACGAAGACCAATGGCCGGCACAAAAAGATTATGATATGAATGATGTGATGATGACTTATCAATCTACTCTTTACCGGAATGTTGTAAGTAGTAAAATTTACAAAATTGTAGACGAGTTTACTCCTATTCATAATGGTGGTATATATACTTGTGGCTTTGGATATCAGCTCCATAATCTTACACCGGACAGAGTAAGAAGTATCGAAGTTTCGGGTCCTGACGGTTGGAAAATAGAGACGGCTCAATCGCATCCTACTGTAATCCTGTTTGATAATATGAAAAGCGTTTTAAATCAGAAGTTCACCGTAACCATTGAATTGGCAGATGTTGATTTGAGTCAGGTGACACCTCCTTACAATCCTTTCATATTCGTTAATGGTAGAAGCAGGGAAGTGCATCTGGTAAATTACGCACCTACGGATAAAGCTGATAAGTCATTCTTTAATACGAGTGATGATATGTCAAATATCGATGAGGGAATCTATTATATCACCCGCTATGGAGAAGAAGTAGATATTATGCCGTTTGCCATTAATCTTCCTATTCTCGACTTTAGTATTCCTACAGAAGGTGTGAAGATATATGATACCTATCCTGATTTTATTGGTTGGGTAAAATCAAAGGGAACCACGAATAAGAATTGGTATAAGAATAAGAAGTAAATAACAACTTCTTTGAGTAAAAAGAGTTTTATCTATGTTTTGCCATAGATAAAACTCTTTTTTTTATACTTTTGTCTAGTCAATGATGAATAACAGAAAAAAACGCTATTGTATGAAACAGCAAGCACTATTGTCTATTTTGTTTTGTGGCGGAATAATAGGAGGATTTATCTCCTGTAATCATTCCTCATCACTTCAGAGCCGGAAAGAGGCGTTAGGTAAATTTATTTTTCAAGATACCCAGCTTTCTGAGCCTGCAGGACAATCATGTGCAACTTGCCATACGGCTGATAAAGGTTTCGCTGACCGTGATTCCCGCATTGTATCCGAAGGTGCTGTTCGCGGCCTCTACTCCCAGCGTAATTCTATGACTATTTGCTACTCTATGTACGTTCCTTCGCTCTATTTTGATGAGGAAGAGGAGACTTATGTAGGTGGACTCTTTTGGGATGGACGTTCCCCATCATTGCAGCACCAGGCAGGCGAACCATTTCTTAATCCTGTAGAGATGGGAAATCCCGATAAAGAATCAGTTGTAAACAAGGTGCGTCGTGCATCGTATTATCCTGAATTAGTACGTCTTTATGGTGAAACCGACAATGTAGATTCCCTCTACGCTCATATCACGGATGCGCTTTCCATTTATCAGCAATCCGAAGAAGTAAATTCTTTTTCCTCCAAATATGATGCATGGGAGAGAGGGGAATATGTCTTTACAGAAACAGAAGCACGCGGCATGGATCTCTTTGAAAATAAAGGAATGTGTGCTGAGTGCCATATCCTGGATAAAGATGAGCGTGCCGGACGTGTTCTTTTTACCGATCATACTTATGACAATCTGGGTATTCCGCGTAATCCGGAAAATCCACATTTTCGTGTGCCGGCCGACTATTTTCTTCTTACTCCGGATAGTATTGACTTGGGATTAGGTTCCATTGTGGGCAAAGAAGAAGAAAATGGCAAATTCCGTGTTCCTACATTGCGCAATATTGCTTTGACCGCTCCTTATGGGCATAATGGTTATTTTAAAACTCTTGAAGAGATCATTCACTTTTATAATGTACGCGACGTGAGTGATGAATTTCCTCCTGCCGAGTGTCCTGCCACAGTCAATCGTGATGAGTTGGGAAACCTTGGTCTGACCCCTGAAGAAGAGGCCGATCTCGTTGCATTCATAAAAACGTTAACAGATGATTATGAGAGTATTCGAAAGTGATTATAACCGTAAACAAAGTTGGATAAACTTAAAAATATGTTATAAAACACATGTTTTTTCGTGCGACTGTTTGCGTGCACGGGATTTTTTCATACCTTTGTATCGCAGTTGGGAAACTGCTCATGATTTTGACTTTTAAATAAATTAGTTTTTTAGTTTTCAATAAAGGATTAGTTAGGGTAAAAAGATTTAGTTAATAGTTTTTCATAGGCTAAAATTTGGATTAAGAAAATAGGTAATTAGGTATAAAAGGTAAAAGAGAAAGTTTGTTTTTATAGGTAATTAGAAGTTTTATTTTTGGTAAAAAGAAGATTGATTTTTAGGTAACAATGATGCAGTTTAAAAGAAAAGCCTTAAAGGCTTTTCTTACAGAGGCGAGAGGTTCGTGAGAGCTTGCTCGTTTTTTTTATGTCCCAAAGTGAAAAATGGGACATTTTCTTTTTTTAAGAAATGATGATTATTTCAGTCATTCTTTGTATATTTGTAGCATCATCTACATAAAAAATTAATTTTGGAACAGATACTGCTTATACTCGATTGGGTTTTATACGTATTGTTTGCAATAAACATATTGTATTTATTAGTTTATAGCTTAGCATCACTTCGCCGAGATATGCCGGTGCCTCCACCTGCAACAAGGTATAAGCGTTTTGCCATACTTATTCCTGCCTATCGGGAAGATGTAGTAATACACGAATGTGTGCGTTCCTGCTTGGATCAGGATTATCCTGTCGATCAATTTGATATTGTGGTTATTTCAGATCACATGAAGCCTGAAACTAATGCTTCCCTCTCCGCACTTCCCATTCGCTTAGTCGAAGTTCATTTTGAGCATAGTACCAAGTCTAAAGCCTTAAATGCGGCTATGGCAACTATCGGTGATGATTATGATGTAGCTTTAATACTTGATGCTGATAATGTTATTCCTTATACCTATCTGAATGATGTCAATGACCTTTATGCTTGTTCCGGGGTGGAAATAGTACAGACTCATCGTGTAGCTAAAAATTTGAATAGTGATATGGCTCTTCTTGATGCTATGAGTGAAGAGATTAATAATACTATTTTTCGTTTGGGACATGCAAAGTTAGGAATGTCAGCAGCTCTTATCGGTTCAGGTATGGCCTTTCGTTATGATTTATTCCGTGATACGATGGCAAATATCAAAGCAGTGGGTGGTTTTGACCGGGAATTGGAATTGACTTTGCTTTATCAAGGAAAACATTTTCATTATTTGCCGGAGACATTCGTGTTTGATGAGAAAGTGCAGAACACGAATGATTTTTCTCGTCAACGTCGCCGTTGGCTTTCAGCACAGTGGCATTATTGTAGGGTATTTGCACGTTATTTATTCAAGGCAATAGCAGCTCGTAATTGGGATTTTTGTGATAAACTGTTTCAGTAACTCTCCATACCTCGTTTGTTATTGTTAGGTTTTACATTTTTTTTAGCTGTAATATTTTCTTTTTATAATTTCGTTTGGAGTATCAAGTGGTGGGGGATTTTTTTGTTACTGATTGTTGCGTTACTTGCAGCTGTTCCTCGCCGATTTTGTACCAGTCGATTGGCAGCTGCCCTTCAGGCATTACCTTATACATTCCTATTGATGGCGACTAATATATTTAGATTGCGTGGGGCGAACAAGAAATTTATTCATACGGCACATGGTATTACCCATTCTGATCAAAAATAGTTATAACTATGATATACGGTAAGTTCGCACTGCAAGATTGGCGCAATGTACATGTAATGGGAGAAGCTCCCGAATCTTCTTTTGAAAGTTCGGATTTGCGCATCTTCTTCTACGGTACGATTTATAACCGTGATTTATTACCGATTTCCCCTGATGATTCTAATGCAAAGATAGTAGCTGAACTGTATCTGGAGGATTCAGAGCTAGGCTTTTCACGCTTAGATGGTTCATTTACCATTGTTTATTATTCAAAAGATCATTGTGGGATTGTCCGTGATCATCATGGTACGCACAGTCCGGTTTATTATACCTCTGATGGAAATTTTGCAACCTCGTGGCAGCACTTACAAGAGTCTGCCGGTGTGCCTTTCGGTTATCATCCGATCTCGTTAAGTAGCTTCCTTCAGCGTGGAATTATGGACAAAGAACATTTTGCGGTGCCTGGAATCTGTAGTTTACATGCTGGCGAATATATAAAAATGGATTGTCGTGGTTCTTTGTATGGCGGCCAACTTATTAAGCATATTCCTAAGATCGTTATCGAAAATAATCCGGATCCGGAAAGTTATGCCCGCCGTTATGGTGAACTTCACAGGCAAGCCATCAGACGTCGTATCGGTGGTAGTCAACGGGTGGGTATTTTATTGAGTGGTGGTTACGATTCCGGTTCTAACCTTGCTGCTTTGCGAAGTATCTATGACGGCAAAATAGAATCTTATTCTGTTGGTTTTAAAGGAGATACCTGGACCGAGCTTCCAATGGCACGATTGATGTCCGAGACGTTTGATACTTGTCATCATGAGTATGAAATAGATGGCAGTGAAATCAATGCTCTGCCTGATATTGTTCGTTTTCTTGAAGAACCTTTTGTTGAAGGGGGCCTGATGGTGAATTATTGTGCTATGCGTATGATTGGAGATGATAAGCCCGAGATCATACTTGGAGGTGATGGCAGTGACCAGTACTTTGGAACTTCCGGCCGTGAAGTAGCGCTTCATTATTTGGCAGGCCGTGCGGGTATTCGTCCGTTTATGCGTGGGATGAATTATTTGCTTAGTCATGAAGCGTTCGATACCGGTGGTAAGCTATCGCGTATTAATTTCCATTTAGATAAAATACTTCATATATTAGAAGGGGAGCGTTTCGGATTTTCAGATTCCGCTTTGCAGAGATTCCTACAACATCCGGAGTATGACTTTGCAGCCTCAAAGCCTCCTAAACCAGATATTCGCAGTTTTAACTATCTTTATACCCAACATGCCCTTGTTTCCGATTTGGAAATTGTTATCAATCGTATCATTCTTTTCAAGGCTTCTCGTATGGCACAAATGTTTGGTAATAATTTGTCATTTCCTTTTATGGATTTGGAACTTTTTAATTTTCTGCAAGAGTTGCCTGTCGGTCTGAAATGCAAAGGAGATAGCGTGTTGGATATTGCTCGTGGACATTCCATTTCTAAATATTTGTTGAAATACTATTATAAACCACTGCTTCCCGAAGCAATTACTTCAAAGAAAAAGCAAGGGGGCTTTGCACCTATGCCATTGTTCTTTCGAGATCCGGTACAGCGTGCACGTTTGAAGGAGTTTATTCTTTCTTCTACTATTTTCGACAATTATCTTTGTAGAGACACAGTGGAACGTTTTTTAGCAGATTATGATCATGAATCTACACGGATAGACACATGGTTTTGGTATCGTCAGAATAAAGCATTGCAATATTTCAATTTACTGACTCTTGTTACGTGGTGGGAGGAGTTTGTTGAAAAAAGGAAAGTGCAATACTGAAAAAGAGTTGGAATACATTGTTGAGAATGAAAGGAATAGCATGTCAATAAAGAATCAAGCTGCCAAGGGTGTAATGTGGAACACGATAGAACGTTTTTCCACACAAGGGATGCAATTTGTGCTGACCATTGTAATAGCGCGCATTCTTTCACCGGATGATTATGGATTGGTGGCAATGCTTGGAATTTTTATGGCTGTTGCTCAAACCTTTGTAGACAGTGGTTTTGGCAATGCCCTTATACAAAAAAAAAACAGGACAGAAGTTGATTACAGTACGACGTTTTATTTTAATATTGTAATTTCAGTTTTCATTTATCTCCTATTTTTTGTATCTGCACCCTGGATTTCTCAGTTTTATAATCAGCCTAAACTGACTCTGATTGCCCGTGTATATGGCATTCTTATAATTCTTAATTCTTTGGCCTCTATTCAAATGACTCGTCTTACGATAGCATTGGATTTCAGGAAGATAGCTTTTGCATCTTTACTTTCGGTGTCTGTGGGAGGGAGTATTGGTATTTGGATGGCCTATCAGGGGTATGGAGTTTGGGCTTTGGTTTGGCAGGCTTTGTTTGGGAGTTTAGCCTGGGGGGGAGGTTTGTGGATATTGGCGCGATGGATGCCGAAGTTCTGCTTTTCATGGACTTCTTTTCGTACGCTTTTCTCTTTTGGATCTAAAATATTGTTTTCAAGTTTGCTTCATACTCTGTATACTAACATGTACTCTTTGGTGGTAGGTAAGTTTTTTAATGCTTCTACGTTGGGATATTTCAATAGAGCTTATACTTTGGGACTATTCCCGGCACAGAACTTTGCAAACATCATTCAGAAAGTCACTTACCCTATACAATGCCGGTATCAAGATGATGATGAAAGGTTTAACCAAATATTTGTCAGCTATCTCCGAATAGCAGGTTTTGTATTATTTCCGTTAATGGCAGGATTGGCGGTGCTGGCAGAGCCTGTCATTACTCTTTTGTTGACAGAGAAGTGGTTGCCGATTGTTCCGTTATTACAAATAATTTGTATGTCCATGATGTGGCTACCAATGATGCAGGCCAATGTGTCTGTGTTAGATGCGAAAGGTAGGAGCGATTATCATTTACGTTCGGAAATCATAAAGAAGATTTTGGCAGTGTTTATTCTGCTGTCTGCCTTACCTTTTGGAATCGAAGGTGTATGTCTTGGAATGTTAGTTTATTCTGTAACGGATTTAATCGTTGTTATTGCCTATTCGCGTAAGCTTACTTCCATAGGATACAGAAGACAATTGAAGATTTTTATTCCGTCTCTTCTTTTGGCATTGGCCATGGGAGGGATAGTGTGGTTGGCTACTTGGTATATTGCTTCTCCTGCCGGTAAATTGATTATCGGTGGAGTTTCCGGTGTGCTGTTTTATGGAATATTAGCCTATTTGTTTAAGTTTCAGGAATTAAAGATGATAACTTCTTTCTTTAAAAAAGGAGAAAAGTTCTATCACATATCTGCATAAAGAAAGGAACGTTATGAAAATTGCATATTGCATACCTGCCCTTTATAATCCTAGTGGGATGGAGAGGGTCTTGACAATGAAGGCTAACTATTTGGCACTCCAAGGATATGAAATACATATAATACTTACAGATGGGGGTGATAAGCCACCTTATTTCCCTTTGGAAAAGTCTGTGCAAGTGCATCAGTTGGATATTGATTTTGAAGAACCGTACCATCATCCTTTTTGGCATCGTGTCTGGCTTTATCAAAAGAAGATGAAGGCTTTGAAGAAACAGTTGAATGCTTGTTTGTGTGAATTAAAACCGGATATTACAGTTTCTTTGTTACGCCGTGACGTGAATGTTATTAATCAGATGACTGACGGTAGTCCTAAAGTAGGTGAGATCCATTTTGACAGATTACACTACCGCCATTTCACTGCCTCCTGGATGCCTACATTTATCTACTCTTATGTACAGAAGTGGTGGATGGGCAAGTTGATACGTGAATTGAAGAAATTAGATAAGTTTGTGGTGCTAACTCATGAAGATGCGGCTTTTTGGCCGGAATTAAACAACGTGATTGTGGTTCCTAATCCTACTTCTTTTTTCCCGGATACAGTATCGGATTGCACGAGGAAACAGGTTATTGCTGCCGGACGTTATGTTGACCAAAAAGGTTTTGACAGATTAATTTCAGCATGGCAAAAGGTTTCGAGTCGGCATCCGGATTGGGTATTGAAAATATATGGAGACGGGGGAGGACGCGAATCGCTGCAACAACAAATTACAGAGTTAGGATTGAACGAAAATTGTATTTTAGAGCATTCTGTCTCTGATATTGCTGTGAAATTCCAGGAAAGTTCTATTTTTGTACTGAGTTCCAGATATGAAGGCTTTGGATTGGTAATTGTTGAAGCTATGTCATGTGGTTTGCCTGTTGTATCATTTGCTTGCCATTGTGGTCCACGAGACATTATTACTGAAGAAACAGATGGCTTTTTAGTACCTGAAGGTGATATTGACGGATTGGCAGAGAAAATTAATTTGCTGATAGAGGAAGATCATTTTCGTAAAAATATGGGTAAGATGGCCCGGTTGAAAGCTGAAAATTATAAAATGGAAAAAGTTGGAGTTCAGTGGACTGCATTGTTTGAATCATTATTGAAACCAGAAAGAAAATAATTTATGGCATGGTATAGTAAGTATTTAAATGCTTTTGAACGTCCTTATCAAGAAGTTCCAAGAGAAATAAAGCAAGAAATAGCGGGTAAAATGCGCTCTTTCCGGCAAAATATTACACCGCTTTGTTCTGTGGTTGCGATTGCTCATAATGAAGAAAAGCGCATTCTGGGATGTCTATGGTCATTGGTTGATAATATATGTGATTTTCCTGTCGAGATAATTGTGGTAAGTAATAATTCGACAGATGCCACAGAGCAATTACTGGATGAAGTGGGAGTTTTATGGTATAGTGAAGCAAAAAAAGGACCAGGTTTCGCCCGTCAGTGCGGTTTGAACCATGCACGTGGGAAGTATCATATATGCATTGATTCAGATACGCTATATCCTCCTCATTATGTAGCTACTCATGTAAAATATTTAGAAAGACCGAATGTTGTATGTACTTATGGATTGTGGAGTTTTTTACCAGATTCTCGACACTCTAAATCTGGACTCGTTTTTTATGAATTATTACGCGATTGCTATTTGTCGCTACAGAATATAAATCGCCCCGAGCTTTGTGTCCGTGGCATGGTATTGGCTTTTCATACAGATTTAGGAAGAAAAGTAGGATATAAGACAAATATAATTCGGGGAGAGGATGGCATGATGGCCTTGGGGCTAAAGCAGTATGGTGAGTTGCGATTTTTAAAAAAACGGAGAGCGAGAGCTGTTACTAGTACTGGGACACTGGATGGGGGAGGAAATTTGATGAAGAATATTTGGTTTCGATTCAAAGGAGGAATTAATCGTATGGGACTGTTGTTTACAACGCAGAGTGAATATGAAGATAGGGATTATAATGTGATAAAGAAAAAGGATGAAAGATAAAATTACTTTAGGTATTCCTATATATAATGCAGCTGACTTTATAGAGCGTACGTTATTGTCCGTTTTAAATCAGACTTATCCGAATATAGAGTATCTCTTTATTGATGATAAAGGTGATAGTATGGATATTGTCAATCGGATAGTGACCAATCATCCTAGAGGAAGTGAGGTGCGCGTCATTGACCAAAAAATCAATCAAGGTATCGCAGTTGCACGTAATGCCATATTAGACCATGCTACGGGTAAATATCTGTTTACAATGGATTGCGACGATGTGATTACTCCTGATTGTATTGAAATATTATATAGCCGGATGTTGGAACATCCGGTTGATTTTGTTGCAGCATCTTTTGTGCGTTGCGATCTGGATGGGAATGAATATCCGGGGTGTCAGTATACAGATACATTAATAGAAGGGGAGGGACATCCTGTAGCACAATATCGCTATGGCGATGGTAAGCAGTTGTTCGTTGCAACCTGGAATAAACTTTATCGGCTTGATTTCTTGAAAGAATATAATATCCGCTGTCAAGTGGGCCATTTTAATGAAGACCCATGGTTCACTTATCAGGTCATTATAAACGCGCGTTCATGCAGGTTGTTGCCAGATTGTACGTTGCGTTATACCTATAATCCGCAGTCGGTTTCCGGTATTGCCGCCCTTAAAGGATATTCCGAAAAGATAGCCTGTCAATATGTAGAGATACAGCAGTTGAAGAGCCGGTATATCGGTTCACTTTCCGGTGAGGAGTTTTATAGAAACTTGTTGGTGGATATAATGGAAATGAGCATATATCATGCCTATCGGATTGGTGTTTCCCCACAATTACCGGTTGCTTTAAAAAAGGAATTGCAGAAAGCGCTACTGGTGGCGACTTATGTATCTCCAGCCCGGCATAATAGTGGAAAATTCACAGTAAAATATAGTTTGCTTCATGCTTTCTTTGTTTTGCCTATGTCGCTTAAGCGAGGAATGATTAATTTTAGCGGAGCTTTGTGTGTGAAAGAGAGAGTCAGGAAGTGGGTACATTTTAAAGCTTAATGATAATGGTATCTATTATTACAATAAATTACAATGGTTGGCAAGATACTTGTGAGCTGATAGCTTCCTTGAAGCAATTCGAAACTTATCCTTATGAAGTGATAGTGGTGGACAATGCTTCTCGGGGGGATGATGTGGAACGTATACGTTCGATGTATCCGGAAGTGCTGGTAGTTTGTAGTGATAGAAATTTAGGCTTTGCCGGAGGCAATAATTGGGGATATAATTATGCGCAGGGAGACTATATCTTATTCTTGAATAATGATATGGTGTTAAAGCAGGCCATGCTGCGTCCTATGGTAGAGCGTTTGTCCGATAAGAGAATAGGAGGGGTGTCTCCCGGTATCTATTATCTGCGGAAGCCTGACCGGATGCAGTATTACGGGTATCGTGACATGACGTCCATAACATTGAAGCATACCACGGAGCCTTTTGACTTTTCGCGTAAGGAGGAGTTTCTGCAACCCAAAGAAACAGAGGTGCTACATGGAGGAGCCATGATGGTGCGCAGGGACGTGATAAACCGTGTCGGAAAGATGCCGGAGGTTTATTTCCTTTTTTATGAAGAGTTCGATTGGAGCCGGCGTATACGTGAAGCAGGATATATACTTTATTATGAGCCTATGTCTATTGTTTTCCATAAAGAGAGTATGAGTATTCCTCCTGCAACTCCGTTTAGGGAATATTATCTGGCCCGTTCGCGTGTTATTTTTGCACGTCGCAATAACAAAGGTTGGCGCAGATTGCTGTCTTGTAGTTATTTGTTGTTCTTGGTAATGCCTAAAAAAGGAATGATCTTTGTCCAAAAGAAACGCATGGATTTATTGAGGGCTACCTTTCAGGGAACATGTTCCGGATTATTGAAGAGTTTATAGAGTAAGTTCAAAATAGGATTTGTAGTAAATATTTATGAAAGTATATATAAAGAGTCGAAAGAGGAAAAAGAGTCAATTCCAGTTCTATATGCAGCAATTTGTCGAAGCGGCAACAAAGCAAGGAATTATCTCCAAAGGAGCTGTCTGGTTTGAGCTTCTTTTTAATCTTAATGCTATGGTTCAAAGACTGTCACGATTGCGTGTAAAGAAAAGGAATAGTAAAGGGAAGAAGCCCGCCGGAGAAAAAGTAGGTACAATTGTAGCACCCGGTAATGGGGGCACTTTCAGGAAACTTACCTTACTTCCGTATCCGTATTTCAGAAATAAAGAAAAGAAAAAAGCTATTATTGTTACTTCCAGAGGGGAAGCTTTGTTTAAGAATACATTTCCTTTCTTTTACAATTATGAGGTTATTCCTATGCTATGGGATGTATGGCCGAATAGTTGGGATCCTTTATTCCGGGATTTGAAACTTTTTAAATGTAAGACCGTATTTGTTACGGTACAAGCTGTGGCAGAAAAAATAACACGGGAATTGGGCATACAAGCTTATTGGATTCCCGAAGGCATTGATCCTACTGGCTATCACAAAGGGCGGGAGCTTAGAGACAGGACAATAGAAGTATACGAACTTGGAAGACAACAAAAGGAGTATCATGTTGTACTGGAAGAGCTTCATCAGAGAGGTGTTATCAAAGAGTATTGCAGGAATGTATATAATGAAGCCGGAGGACTTCAGAGTCTAGCATTCCCAACAGCAGATGATCTATTAAAGAACTTGCCGAATATAAAAATTGTAGTTTCGTTTCCGCAAGTTGATACTCATCCTGAGAAGGCCGGAGGATTGGATACGTTAACTCAGAGATATTGGGAAGCCATGTTAAGCAGATGTATTATTGTAGGACGGGCTCCAGGGGAATTAATAGAGTTGATAGGCTATGATCCTGTAATCAATGTAGACTGGAAAAATCCGGAGAAACAAATGGAAATGATTTTGAATAATCTTGAGGAATATCAAGCGTTGGTGGATAGGAACTATGCTGTGGCCTTAGAGAAAGCTCCTTGGAGCAGTAGGATCGCTGATCTGATTAAAATATTAAATGACGAGGGATATACTTTATAATTAATCGAGGCAAGAAGAATTGAAGTGAAAGAAGAGAGGTGTTACCACCTCTCTTTCTCCACCTCAAAGCACGGACATTCCTTCGTCCACTCCATCGGTTCCACCTCCCCGTTTCCATTCACATCCGGACTCAGATCCCGGTGTCCCACTACCTGTGCCTCCGGATAATCCATTTTCAGCGCCCGCACCAGTACCCGCAACGAATGTTGCTGCCATTCCGTCCGGGTGTCCTTTGCCAGTCCGTGGCTGTCCAGTCCACCCTCATAACAGATACCGATTGAGTGAGCATTGTACCCACGCGCGTGGGCACCGACCCTCTCGACCGTGCGTGTGGACTTGATATCACCGTTACGGCGAACGTAGAAATGATAGCCGATACCATCAAAACCACGGAGGCGGTGGGCGGTGTCCAGGTCGTGCTCGGTAAAGGGGCGGTCCTCGCGGGTGGCACTGCAATGGATGACGATTAAATCAATCTTCCTCATACGTGTTTACAAATTCATCGCGTTCGCACTAAAAGCGCCTATTATAGCCGAAGCCACCGCGATGATTACCTTCAAAATCTTGTCCCAAGTCGTTTTTTTCATAAGAGAGTTTTTTAGTGATTAGTGATAAATGATAAGCAGGCTGCGCAGCCTTTAATTTTTAATTTCCAAAGCCTCCGGCTTTAGACCCTATCCCAGCGGATCATCCTCAATACCGCCGTCTCCGCCATCGCCACCAGTATTTCCGCCACCGGAATTGCCACCGGACGAGCTGCCGTCTTCGGACACTAATTCGAAGGTGATGTTATTGGCACCCCCTCTGGTACTGGCATTGCTGTCGTTCACCAGACGCAAGGTGTTGGCCACCTTGAAACGGATGTTGACACGTTCGATATTTTTCACCGTACAGTCCTTGGCCACTTCGGTGGCGCGACATTTAAAGGTGGTGTGGAAAATCCCGAAACCGTCCAGGCGGACACTGTTGCCGTCGGTCATCACCTGGCGCATCTGGCGCACAATGGCTTTACCGACGTGTACCACGTCCTCGGCCGACATTCCGCCCAAGGCTTCGATGTCCTGCGCGATGCGTTCGAGGTCGAAGATCTTTGCATCTTTCGATTTACGTTTTAGGGTGAAAACCATCGGAGATGCTGCGTCTCCGATTTTCTTATGGCGCTGTGTGCGCACTACTAAAGCGTTTGACATGTTGAGTAATGTTTAATAGTTAATAATCAATTTTTCAACGTTGATGCAACAAAGGTACAGCATGAGGCAAGGGAGGAGGGACGTTAAGGGAGGCTACAGGACGTTATGGGAGAATAAGGGACGATAGAGTCGATTTTGAAGTGCAAAAAAACGGGGAACCTTAAGGTTCCCCGAAAACATTGACGATGAGTTGTACCTGTGCAGGCGTATAGTGTCTGCTACCGCGCTTCATACCCGTGGCCAGCAAACGTTCTTCCAGTCCCGGAGCCGTGCGTATCCACTCGTTGAATTGCTTGACGGCGGTATGCTGGCACACCCCGCGAATGTAGCACATTGCCAGTTCGCCTTTCCCGTAAGTACGTATCGGGAAGTGGGCGTCAAGGTTTGAATCATCTTCTTTTTTCATGCGTTAAAGTTTAGGTTGTTTACTGCTTTAAAATATATACAAATATACTGATTATTAATCGAATAAACAACCTTGATCGGAATTGTTTTTTAACCAATTTTCATTATCGAATTTAGTGTTTACCGGTCCCGGTTTGTCACCGTCCGGTCCGTGCACGATGTCTTCCTCGCAAGGCCAGTAACGCCCGTTGATGCGGTTGTAGACAAACTTGGCATGGGTATAGCCGCTACCCAAGTGCTTGAAACGGACTTTGTCTATGTAGACGGTGACAAGTTGTTTGGCATCGTCGCGGTTCACGCAGAGACAGTAGTCGGACATATTGCCGAAGTTGGCCGAACCGTTGATGTCGTTCATCTCCACCCGGCGCAGTTCTCCGGTGGCGGTGTTGCGGTTCATCTTGCGCGGGTGTGCCACGAGGATGACCAGGCATTTATGTTGCGCGGCGAAGCGTCCCAGCTTGCCCAGCAGCGAGGTGATGTACATCAGTTCCGTCTGCCCCGGTTCCAATTGCTGGTCCAGGCGGTTCAGCGGGTCGATGACGAGGATGCGGACTCCGCGACGGTATACCAGTTGGCGGGCTTTCTCCAGGATATGGTCGATGGTGCAGGCCTCGGTGCCCGGCAAGATGTGCGTCACGTTGGCTGTCAGCCAGTTCACAGCGTGGTTGTACAGCTCTTCCGTCATGCCCGGGCCGGGGCCGAATTGCAGTCCGGTCAACTTTTCAATCAGCTTGGCATGATGGTAATTGACTGGCAAGTTTTCGGGGCTGAAGTAGGCTATCTTCCACTCATGGCGCAGGCAGAGGCGCAGGACAAGTTCGTCGACGAATTCGGATTTCCCGTGTCCAGCCATTCCCGACACCACAACGTTCCGCCCGGTCTCAAAAGTGCAGTTCGCATCAAAGTTTTCCCAACCCGTATCGGCACCACGGCACAGCCCGTTTTCGAAGAGGGCACGCAGGTCTTCCCGGTAGTCCTCGGCGGTGAATACGCCTTCCAGCGGGATCTCTTCGGCTTGCGCCAAAGTGATGAGAAGACTTTGAGCGCCGTAAAGAATCAAATGTTCATTGGCGTCCTTGCATCCGGGGCCGAAGTGTACCAGGCGGCAACGCTCCGCTCCCAGGCGGCGGACGAGTTCATGGCGCAGCGCTTGTCCGGCTCCGTCCTCGTCGGCAGCGATGTAAATCACTTTCTTGGGTTCGAAGTGCGACTCCACGAACCTGTCCATCCATGTGAGGTTGCTCTGCGCACCGGCGGGCACGGAGATGACGTCTTTCCGCCCGGCAGTCATGAAGGCGCAGGCATCGAATTCGCCTTCGGTGATGATGCACTCCGGAGTGTCGGCAATGGCATCGATATTGTATGGGATGAGTTCGGCGCCGGTCACCATTCTGAAGTGTTTCAGTGCGCTGCGGTACTTGGTGTTGATGAGTACACCATTCTCGAAGTAATTGAAGCAGAGGCAATTCTCTATCTCGTTGCTACCCGGTAGTTTGATGCATTCTTCAGTGATGTGCAGTTCGGCGAGCAGGTTTTGGGCGAGACAGCGTTTTTGCGTCCAGTATTTTTCCAGTTTCTCACTCAACTTTGCTTTTGCAGGGTCGAAGGTGGGGCGGCGGAAGTGTGAGGGCAGTTGGCTGGCTTTCCGGCGTTGTTCCCGGCGTTGTTGGCGTTGGCGTTCTTCGGCATCGTCGGGCACGTAGAGTTTGTAGCCGCAGTGATGGCAGTAGCATACTCCTTCGTTCAGGTTGACGGAGAACGATTTGTCTCCTTTGTGTCCGCGGGTGTCGTTGCACTGGGGGCAGATGGTTTTGATTTTGCCGCTGTTGCGGCCTTTAGTGTCTATTCCGTACTGGTGAAAATTTCTCATTGTTCGTTGGATTGTTTTAAGTTTATACTTTTAAAAATCGTTTGCTGATGCCGCACTTCAACGCCCGCGATGCCACATTTCGCGGGTGCCGGTGCCACACTTGGACGACCACGAAGTGTGGCATCGGTCTTGCTGAAGTGTGGCATTGGAGGCGTTCGGGTGTGGCGTTTACTCCGCTCAGGTGTGGCGTTTTGGGGGCTTGGGTGCGGTGTTTTGTGAGCTCCACGAATGCGTTGCCTCGTTCCAGAAAGCGGTCGCGTCCGGTCGGGGTGGGGCATCATCGGGGATGGGGCAGCCCAGATAGGTGCGCCGGCCGTTGACGAGCTGCTCGTAGCGGTGGGGGTCGGGTGGGGTGGCGGATGGCTGCCCGACATCGAGGGCAAGCAATGCTGCATGCAGGGCTTGCGAGGTGCGTTGCTCTTTGGTATAGTTGTTGAAATAATTGCGGGCTTCCTCCGGACTGTCTATGCTTTTCTCCTTTCCGTGAAGCAGAACATGGTCCTTGAATATTTCCAGTGCCTCTTTGAATCGTCTGCTCAACAGGGAACTGAAGCCGCTTGTCATGCAGACTCTGTCCTTCCATTCGCTGTCTTGTGCAAGGCTGTCTATCAGTTCTCGCCAGGGACGGAAAGGCGGCATGGCATTTTGCGCAGCTTGTAATTCTCCGTCGTCGTCGCCGTTCTTTTCAACGACGAAGTCGTTGTTTCTATTCTCATCTTCTCTTCTCTGCTCTTCTCTACTCTTATCTCCTCTTACGCGCGTGAAGCCGGGTTTTCCTTCTTTGTTGTTGGAATTCTGCGAATTATCATCATTTCCCATCTCTTTGTTTTTATCAAGAGTTTCCTTGTTCTCTGGTAGTTCTTCATCAGTTTCTTGTGAGTTGTCCGGCAGATTCGGTGCAGTTTCCATACTGTCTTTTGCAGGTGAGTTATAACTGATGGTTGACTCGAACTCTTCTCCTTTTATGATGAAGAGCTTGTAATTTTGGATGATTTTCCTCATGTACGCTTTTCCGAATCCTTTTCTATTCATGGTATTCAGTTGCTGGAAAGAGAGTTTTCCATCCGGTTGGATGTGAAGGGTTTCGATGATGTACAAATACGTTCCGTATCCTCTTCCTCCTTCATGGTCAATGAGTGCGGATAACCTTTTGTCGTTCGACAGGTCATTGGGGTGTTTAAACCATGCAAATTTTTTCATGTTTAATGAGTTGGTTAATTTTTAGTTTTTATTCAGGAAGGATAGAAGGGCTTCATAGTGTGGGGGGAAAGCTGTTCGGCAGTTGTATCGTTCTTAAATATGGTGCGAAATTACATATTATTATTGATGTATAAAAACGTACAAATGTAGGGTTAATGAAGTACTAACAGGCTCTGTTGTAATTGTCGGGGCTTTTTTAAATTCATTATGGAGTGTAATCCCTACAGAACTGTTTTTGCGCATTTTTTTTCAAATAAAATAAATGGAGGAGCTCTTCTTACCGGTAGGTTTATGTGGTTGTGTAGCATAATCTTTTGTGTTACACAACTTTACTGGTTATTACTCGTTTGGTGTCCACCAATTTCTCTTGTGCTTCTGCGAATGTGTCCTAACATTCGTTTTTCACTGTCGGAGAGGTGCTTCTTGTCTTTGTCTGCCAACAGATAAGGAATAACTTCTGAGATAATTTCCAACTGGTCCAGTAACGGATTCTTCTTGTGTTTTGCTTCGCATTCAATGTGAAGTTCTTCTCTGCCGTCTATGCAGAGAGTTAAAGTACATTTTTGTTCATGATAAAACTATATAAAAAGGCGCAAAGGTAGTGTTATTTTGTGGAAATCCATTTCTTTAAACTGAAATCATACTTTTTTATCACTTTGGCAGGATTTCCTACCGCTATGCTGTAGTCAGGAATATTCTTGGTGACTACACTGCCGGCACCCACCACAACATGTTTTCCTATCTGTACTCCTGCTGTTATTACCGAATTGGCTCCTATCCACGAATTATCCTCTATTCGTATTGCGGCAGTAGCCACTCCCTGCTGGTGTATGGGGAGCTGCGGGTTTTCGTAGTGATGGTTTAATCCGGATATCGTGATATTCTGTGCCAGTATCACATGATTTCCTATTTGCACGGGGCCGATAATGGTAGAGCGTAGTCCAATGCGTGTATAATCGCCTATGAGGACATCTCCTACGCCATTATCTACTATGGTGTATTCTTCAATAGTGCTATGTGTGCCTAACCGGAATTGATTGATAGGGGAGACATTCATTACGGTCTGGCGACGAATGACAGCTTTCTTGCCATGATGAAATACTAAAGGATTGAGAAACCACTTGACCCACAAGCGTGGACGGGCATTGCAAAACATCAGGTGGTGTATGCGACGCTTCCAGGTAGGGGAGTACTTTATCTTATTCTTTATTTTCGTCAGATCCATTGTATTTATTTCTTGGAAGTTGTTTTATAAATGTCTATGGCCTTATATATCTTCTCTACACTATGGGCCCAACTGTGGGTCTGTGCAAAAGCAATGCGTGCATTTTTCAATTCTGCATCTTCCGTTTCACCAAGTGCCTTTTGTATGGCATATAGATAGCTATCTACATCTGTAGCCAAGTGGGTATATTCTGCAAATACTTCTCTCATTGTATGGGTGCTTGTGGCTACCACCGGTTTTCCTATAGCCAGATACTCATCAATTTTCAACGGATAATTACCTTCGGTAATCGGGTTCACTTTTTGCGGATTGAGACAGACATCGAAATGTTGTATATAGGCAGGAAGTTCTGCCACTTCTCTGTGTCCGGTGAAGTATGTGTTCTTTAACGTATGCAACGGATGTTGCGCAAAGAAGTCATCTTCCGGACCTACAAAGACAAAATTATATTGCGGAAGCTGCTGTGCAACAGCATATAATAGATCGGCATCGAGCCGGCGTTCAATGATAGCTCCGGTATATCCTATCCGTGGAGAGGGAATGTCTTTCAGATCGGCAGGTATATCATGTAATATATTGCCGTCATACAGTGAAAGATTGACTCCTGTATTTGTGGTGTAGATGTTAGGGTTAAGGGGTTTCAGTTCTTCTGTGAAATAGCTGGAGTTGGTCATGACGATATCAGCTTGCCTGACAAGTGCTTGTTCGCATGCAGGACCGTATTTGCGCCAGTAGTCTACTCCGATGATGTAGTCGCGTCGGTAGTAGATGGATAGTGCTGGATGCAACAGTTGTTTGAGGTAACGGCTGCGATATATGTCCGTATCAATGAGATGAACGTATTCTTTGACCTGGTGGTTCCGTATTGCCTTCTTTATAGTACGGGCTATGATGTAATTGTTGCAGTAGTTGGCTATGTTGAATAGCCATCTGAAAGGCATGCTGTTGACCGGTAGAGCCGGCAGGTTGCAATAAACAATATGGAGATTGTCATTTACCCGGACTTCCGTTTTCTTTTTGGAGGTGCGCAGCCAGTGCGTAAATGAGGATGGGGTGTTGATGTATAACACCCGGTTTTTTTTTGAGATTTCCATCGCCGTATTTTTGATGGTGCTGCCTATCTCTATATCCCACGGTTGCAGGCTGGTGATGATAAAATCCATATCATTAACAAATTATTTACTGCGAATATAGCATTTCTTTATATAATTTCAGGTAAGATTGGGCTGTATGTTTCCATGAAAACAGCTTTACCCTGTTCAAACCGTATTCTACCTGCCTTTGATAGAGTTCCGTATCTGCTTCCAACAGTAATATAGCTTCTGTTATTTCCTGTATGGAAAAGGGATTTACCAGTAATCCGTCTTTGCCGGCCACTTCGGGCAGTGAAGAACAGTTGCTGGTGATGACCGGAGTGCCACATGCCATACTTTCCAATACGGGGATACCAAAACCTTCGAGCAGAGAAGGATAAAGGAAAGCAAATGCACCATTGTAGAGTGCCGGTAAGTCTTCACCGGGCACGTATCCGGTGTAAACAATGTTCGGGGCACACTCTTTTAGATTCATGTCTGCCAGCATATTTCCCACATATTCTTGTTTCAGACCCGTAACTACCAGTTTTAATGGGTGTTGGGAGCGGCTACGGTAGTTGTGATATGCCCGTAACACTCCTTCGGTATTTTTGCGTGGGTCTGTATTTCCCAGAAACAGTAAATAGCTGTTATCAGGGAGATATTTGTGTGTGACGGCACGTACTTTTGTATCTGGTAATGGGTGATAGCAGTCGCTATATCCATTGTGAACCACATTCAGCCGTTTTTCTATCTGTGGAAACCGGTGCAGAATATTGGCACGTTCGGTATCAGACACTGTGATAATGCGTTTACATGTATTGAGGATGCGGGGTACGTTCCAACGCCGATAGTACCAGCCTAACTGTTGGTAGCAGGACATCCCTTTACTTTTACCCGAATTCAGGTAGATGATATCATGCAGAGTTAGCATTAAGGGTACAGGGCAATGCAACGGGGCTGTATTCGATGTACAGTGCAGGATTTCAATCCCTGCTTTTTTTACAGCTCTGGGTAAGGCCCACTGTTCCCATAGGGGATAAGTGGGGCAGCTCAGTTCCATGATTTGCATTCGTTCCGTACTGCTTATGCAGTGATCGGAACCGGGGGCGACGAACACAATATATTCGTTCTCGTCATCCTCATGCTGCAACTGGCGCAGTACCTCCAAGATGACAAAGTCCATTCCATGCTTGTCCGGACGAAAAATACGTTGTGCTTCGATGCCTATTTTCATGCTATTTCTATTTCTTAGCTTCTTTTTTTTTGCCTTTTTTCTTTCTGGAACTAAAACTGAATATGGTAGTAAGTATCATAGCTGGAAGTGCCCAGAAAGCTTTACGGAATTTTTTGTTGATTTCCCCGTCAGGCAAAGCCATAAGTAGGGTAATAATAAGCATACCTAATAATATGTACCATTTGAGTGAAAGGGGCCAGTCAAGTAGGGTCATGATAACTGTACACAGTACTATGTAAGCGATAAGTAAGAAACGAGAAGGAAGTAACCATTGGAATAGTTTCTCACATAAGTCCCATTTTCCTTGCAAGAAAGCTATGGGAAGTTGAATAATAGCTAACCATGTACTTCTAAACTGAGCACTTAACCATCGTCTTCGGGTATTGCTATATCCCATTGTATCTTCTTGTTTCTTACAATAACAGATTATTTCTTCCATGTATTCCGTGTAAATGTTTTCTTTCAAAAGTTCCACTTCCATAGCCTTTGTCAAATCTGTACCTTCAAGGCGGGGGGTAATACGATGAAACATTTCAAAATCAAACATCATGCCTGAACCGATAAGGGCGGATGAAAATCCCAGCATAGTATGTGCTTTGCGGAATAAGCGGTTGTTTATCTCTTCTGTAGTAGCACTTAAAATAGCCACATTGCTTGTCAGATTCTCTGTCATACGATGTGCTTGTATTGCATCGCAACCTGAATAATAAGCATTGTTGAGTAATTCTAAAGCATTAGGGACTACTTTGTTATCTGAGTTGAAAATTACGATAGCATCATATTCACGAGGTGAATAACGTTCCATAACTTGCTGAATGGCGTAGATTTTACTACACTTTTCTTTATCAGGAACGACTATATTAACAGGCATTTGCAACAGCGTGACAAGATCCTCTTCCGAAAGTTGCGTGGCAGCCACTGCGATGTCATATTTATCTCGTGGATAGAGTTGTGTATCAAGAAAATAATTAATGGATTCAATGACTTCCTTTCCGTTACGAAGTACGGCAAATAAGACTAAAAATCTATGCTGCTTGGCAGCAGGGGGATAAGGATTCTTGTATTTGCCTAATGACGCAAGAGCGTAGATAAACAAATACACTACAGGAATGGTCAGTAACAAAAAAAGAATTGCATCCGTCATTTGCAAAGCATTGTTATTTTCGTCCATCCACCAGTCGGGATTGAATATGGAAAAAAAATCGTTCATATTAATTGGTATTTATTAGCTGTTTTATAATTATTTTCTTATGCAATGATTTCATCTTTTTTCAATCTCTTGTCCATATATACCCCATTGAGTATAAATGAAATGAATATGGCAATAATTAAACTGCTGGGCTGAAATCCTAACCCGCGTCCTACGTAACCATTGAGCCAAATCCCAAAAACACCACACAGCAGGGCTATGAGAATTTTTCGTAACTGCTCGTTTTTTATTCTGAACATCAGTAGATAACAGCATCGTAAAAGTAGAATGGCCTGTAAGATTATGTAGAGACAAAGGCCTACAATACCACCTTCTACCCATATCCCTACATAATAAGAGTCGGTGGGTATAAATTCTTCATCTACTCTCATGAGCCCTTTGGTATCTACTATTTTTCCGCCTATACCTACTCCAAAGGGTTTGTCTTGCAGGTAATAGGCAAAACGCTTTTGATTTTCTACACGAACATTAAAGGAGGCATCCTTGCTGGGACGGAAAGCTGTACGCATCCGGCGGACAAATACATTTCCTTCTCCTATATCCGTGTAGTAGAAGAAACAAAATGTAAGAATGCCTATGAAACTCCATGTGGCGATGGCTTTTAAGCTTTTACTCAATAATATATATAGCACTATTCCGCCAAATGGAATAATCATGGCACCACGGGTACCGGACATCATCATACCTACACCGGCCAGTACGGCGGCTCCTATGCAGAAAATGCGTGATGCCCTTTTTTTTACGACAAAGGATAGAATGCTAAAAGTGGTGGTGAACATAGCCATGCTTGCACCAAAATTACCTGCATCCGTATAAAACGAAAAATAGCGAATGCCACTTCTCAATATATGGGTATGCCATGCTCCTGAGAACAGCCAAGCTGACTCTACAGTATCGAAGCCTCTTCTCTTTTGCCAGTAGGCTTTTAATGCGGCTGTTGCTATGAAGATTCCCAATAAGAAAAGGGTTATCCGTAATCTTTTAGGAGTACACATGAAAATAGCCGTGAGCAGGTAAGTCAGTGGTAATGAAAGGTAAACACTACGATTGGATATCAAATTGTGAAACTCTACGTCCGGACTGAACAGGATCAGAAAGCAATATGTCAGCCAAATGGCATAAGTAATGGTTAGTGTATTGGCTGCATTGCTCCAAGGATAACTGTCTTTCTTATTAATGATATTAAGCGCCAGGGAAAGAAATGAAACTCCGAGAAATATGTCCAGGATGACACTCAGATTTTCTATACCGGCATATCTGTATATTGCTGAAAAATAACATGTTATTATGGCATACAATGTATAACTCCATATGGGCTTTTGCAGTGCGAAATAGATAATAATAGCGCCTGTGGGAAATAGTACGGCAGCTCCAAAGAACAACCAATTCTGAGCCAAAAGCCCATAAATCATGGTTGCCAGTCCTATTACAAGAAAAGAGTAAACTAATCCTTTGACTGAGGCAGCGCTATTATTATTATTCTGTCCGAAATAAGTCATATTTATGTTCTGGAGTTTTCTGTATTTATCTTACAGCAGCTTTTTTAGACGTCAGACCTAATTGAGCCAAACGGCTGAAGAAGGAATGTACTGGAGTTTGTGGAGGCAACTCACCAGTGAAAGATTCCACAACTTCACGGTCGGCATTATTTAAATATAGATAGAAAGGACTATCACCAATTGCTTCTTTTATTGCGGTAAGAGTATTGCCGTCGCTGGTTCGCCATAGGCGGCAGGCATTAGCTACCAACAGATTCACATCACTGCTCCGCAATACCGGTAAAGGAATGGAAGCATCATTGATAGCAGGATATTCTACAAGAATGATGTCGGGTTCTTGTTCTGCTTCATTACGCTTCCAGAAGTCTGATAGGCGCTGAGCTTGTACATAGTCTTTGCCATTTGTCTCAAAGTCAAGGGAAGCTTCCACTACACGTACACGCAGTCCTTCCGTTTCCCAGTAAGTAGCAAAGTATCTGGTCAGGTAACTCTTACCTTCACCTTGTTCCATGCTCAACAGGTTGATAATGGTTGGACGGTTAGGCTGTATGTACTTATTTAATTGCCGGCAGCAGTAGGCAGCCGCCATACGGTTGCATGCTTTTAAGAATCCACGGAATTTCAAATTGCTGACGCCGTTGAAAGCTGCAATAACCGGCAGCCCGGTGAGGCGTTTGCTTCGCTCTGCGTCTCGCAAAGTTCTGTCTAGCAATTCTATTAACAGGAAGTAAGTGATGATGAAAATCAAACTTCCAAAGAATGCCATGATAATATAAATAGTACGCTTACGGCCATTATCGGTCAAGGGATATTCCGGCGGACTTATGGTCTGCAAGTTACTGGTACTCATCTCAATGTTCTTCAATCGAAGATTGGCCTCGGCAAGACCTCTGATCTGATTACGGTAATTGTCTTCTGCAATGCCTATGGCACGTTGTTTACGAGTTACTTGTGTACCTACAGGTGACATGTGGCTGTATTGATCAAATATCTCTTGTTGCCGATTCTTGAGAACTTTTAATTCAGCACCTGCTCTAGCTTCACCTACTAATGAATTCAACCATTCAAGCACCATTTCCTGGATGCCTACACCTTCTTTGGAGAAAGAGAACTCATTCAGGTTATCAGAGATATGGCTGATTTTTTCCTCTGCATTGCGAAGGGCGTCCTTCTTTTGTTGCAGGTCTTTGTTGCTTTCTTTTGCATCGTCTGAAATAAAGATTTCCTGCTCCATAATGCTTTGGTTGAGTTTACTCACTTTGTCCAGTTCCTGTAGCAGGTTGGTATTATTCCTTACTATCTGGGCGCGGACGTCCATTTTATCTTCAAGCATTTTACGCAACGCCACTGCACCTTCGTATTCGCGCATGGCCTTTTCCAAACGATCGTCTACCTGATAGCGGGTGGCTGCTAATGATTCTGTTTCTTCACCATAGTTGATGATTCGTTCTTGTACGCAATAACGCATTAAATCATCTTCTTCTTCATTTAATCTTTTCTTTGCAATACGTACTTGTTCTTCAAAATAGGCTATAACGTCATTGGTAGCCTTGAAACGTAAGATTTCATAAGCTTTCAATAATTCATCCATTAATATTTCTACCGTTTGCTGGGTGATGCCGGGGTCGGCAGAAGTATAACTAATATCGAGTATATCACTATTTCCGGCACGTTTTACGAGAATCGCTTCTAATGCTTTGGCACTGTAAAATGCAACAGGACGGTTGAATATGGAATATAAAAAGTTATTCGCTTCTTCTTTTTGGTAGGTTGTCAAGTTTTCAAGAGTCTTATTGAAATCCTTCCGATCAATTAAAGCTAACACTTCCTTAGGAGTTATCTGCAAAAGCTGGCGATAGTGCTTGGACTGGATATAGCGGTTATCTTTCCATTCTTCACCATAAGTGTATGCATTAGCCAGCAAACGGAGTGATACCTTTTTGTGCGTTCCCCGCGATTGGGCAATGCTGATCAGGTTATCAAATGTACTGTTGACAGCCACGTAATTAACACTGCTTCCGTCTATGGTGGTGGCATTTGTGACGCCGGCATAGAGACTGCTTTCTACCGTATAGCTAAACGGCAGGAACTGAGTGAAATATATGACTAAGGCAGTAACGAGCAAGGTTCCCCATAGCAACCAATAGCGGATGCGGTAAAGGAATTGTGATATGAATTTAGCTATGTCCATAATGAGACTTATTTCTCTTTAATAATCTTTACATTAGTTAGCATCTCCAGCAAAATGATAGAGTTATGCAGAGCTACACGGCTTTGCTCATAATTTGTTACTGCTCCTGAACGACGTCCACGCTCTAATGAGAGAGTAATAATATCAATTTTACCTTGTATGAAATTAAATTCTGAAATCTTCATTTGTGCATTGTATAATGCTGCTGTTTCTGCTTTAGCCTTGATGGTAGCCAACTGCTCCGTTACAGCATTGTATGCTTCCAGCACTCTTAAACGACGGTCCTCCATGACCTCTTCCTGGGTGTATTGCAATTGTTCAATGTCATACTTATATTTTTTTAATTTTAAGGGTCTGTTTATTATGTCACCAAGACTGACACTGACATTGGCACCTACATTGAAATTATGTTGTGCACTCGACATCGTTGTTTGATACATGGGGGTAAATTCGTCACTGGCATTACCTATGACATTATAGCGTCCGTACGAATACATGCCGCTTAATTTAAAGTGATTCCACCAATCCCGTTTTTGCAAACGGTATTCATTTTTTGTCTGCTCTACTTGCGATTGTGCTCTTTTTACGGTGGCATTTTCTGTTACCGCATCTAAAAATATAGACAAGGGCGGAAGCTCAAAGTTTTCAATTTCAAAAGGTATGTTCTTACTAATCATTCCCAATGTGTTGGCTTCCAGTTTTTCATCTTCTAATTTTAGCTTTTCTAATGCTTTTATGCGTTCTTCCTTTGTCATTTCTTGTTGTGCAGATATAGAAAATGGAAGAATGAACAACCCGATAAGGGCTGTAAAATAAACTGTATTTTTGATATATCTTATCATTTAAATCTCTGTTTAAACTATAAAACCTATATTCTTAATAATCTCGTTACACATTTTCCTTTTGCACAAAGGCAGTCAATGTTTTAAAAATGATTTTCATGTCCAGCCAAAACGAAAAATCCCTTGCATATTTTATATCCAATTGTTTTCTCTCTTCTGCAGACATTTTTCCGGCTCCACCCCGTCTCTCTACTTGCCATAGGCCGGTCAGACCTGACGGCGCCATAAAGCGGTCTATATATGCATCGCTGGTGAGCAACTCTGCTTCATAGAGTGGGAGAGGCCGATTACCTACGATACTCATATCACCTTTCAGTATATTGAATAACTGTGGCAATTCATCAATACTATATTTACGAATAACGCGCCCTACGCGCGTTACACGCGGATCATTTTCCAGTTTGATGAATGTATTGTTCTGCGCTTTTTCTTTCTTTTTTGCAAAATCTTCTTCAGAAATCACAAAATCATCTGAAATCAACAGACTTTCTTCTTCATCCAGTGTTCCTGAAAGATCATCGAAACGAATTTCAGGTCCTTCATCAGAACTTTCGACCTCTTCTATCTGGTATTGATTGAGTGCATTCAATTCTTTCAAGCGCTTATCTGCATTGGTATACATGGAGCGGAATTTCAGAAAGTCAAAAATCTGATAATTGGAACCGACACGCTGAGATTTATAAATCACTTTTCCTTTGCTTTCTAACCGGATGGCAATGGCAGCTCCAATCAATACAGGGGAAAGAATGACAATGGCAGTACCTGCAAAAAGTATGTCAAACGTACGCTTCCATAAAGGGAGGTGGAAAGTATTCAGTACTTTGCGGTGCGTTTCGCTAAATTCTTTCAACTTGCTCTCTTTGCGTGCTCTGAGGTACGCATTCATGCGCTGAATATTATCTTCTTCGGCGTGTGGCGGAAGGGTGTTGTTTACTCCGGCTTGCAGGTAAGCCTTTCGGTGTTCCGTTTTCAACTCTTCGGTTACGAGAGTGATGTAAACCCGGGGATAACGCTTGCGTAAATAGGATATCTCAATACAATCTGCCTCGCGAGTATTGGTCTGTTCGTAAAGGATAGATATATTATACCTTTCCCGAATTCCATCAATCACTTTAGCTGCCTTCTGGGCGGAAGAAACGGCAACGAACATACCCCCTGTGACTTTGCTCAGATGGTCGATAATAATCCGGTTGTTTCCTATATAGATGTAATATAACATGTTCCTTTATGTGTATTTGTTGTTGACTCAAATGAACTTCTTGAGACGTACCTTTAATTCCATGGGGTTGAAAGGCTTAAGAATGTAATCTACCGCTCCTTCTTCGAGAAGGCGGATACGTTCTGTCGTACTTTCTTCACTCGAAAGCATCATAACGGGAATGTGTTTGAAGAGCTCATTGTCCTTGAGGTATTTAAGAAATTCCGAACCGTTCATTTTAGGCATACGTATGTCTGATATGATCAGATCGGGTTCATTACCTTCGTGTAACCACTCAATTGCTTTCAAGGGGTCTTCACAGTATACGAAATCATACTCTTTTCCTAAATACATAGAAAGTACTTTGCCTATAGAGGCCTTGTCATCTACTAATAATATCTGTTTCATTATTGCTATTTATATTTAGTCTATATCTATTACCTGTTTTATGTAAAAAATCTGTTTTTGTTTATAAAAAAAAACTGCCATCTCATTAGGCTTTGCAAGCGATGAGGGCAGTCTTTTCTTATTATTTCTCCATAAGTATATTTGTTTTACTTGATAATAAGCAAAAATACGTTTATTTGCGCTAATTACATTTTTATAGAGGAAGAAAAGCTCTTTTATTAACTCTTTTTAATAAATTGTACGATCAGATGAGACAACTTTCTCTTTAAAATCATCAAATAATGTTTTTTCTCTTTTTAAGCTCTTAATAAAGGAAACAAAGAGAGGGATTGATTAGTTCAGTCGGGCAAAAAATAAAGAAGTTAGAAATTTTCTATCTACTTTATTTCTCGCTCGACATTGGGATTAGGGCTTTATGAAAATATCATTATTATGATTTGATATCCAGTTTATATTTTCGGTTTCTCCACCACTTATGACCCAATTTTTAAAGTCGGGATAGACATCTGTGATTATTTTCCGTTCTTTGGGCCATTTCCAGACTTTTGTACTGGGTATGCAAATTCCCCATGCTAAGCCTTCGGTACTGATGTAGTAACCTTTTTGGTTTGCATTAAGCATTTTGTTGTATGCAGAGGCGTCATTACTCATTCCAAATAATGCCGTGGTTCCTAAACTGGTGGGGGCATAGTTAGGCAAGTGTATTTCTGTACGCTTTATATTTCCCTGAGCTTCTTTGCTGATAATGAATATATCCATATTCTTAATGTTCATTGCCTTGGTTGCCGCTTCAGCGGTAGAGAATGTCAGAGTGATTTCGAATTCGGCTCCATCTCCGGAATTGTATGTGCCACCAGCCGTTGGATCTGTACAGTAGAATGTATAATCGTCATCTGTAATAGAAGCATTGCAGTATTTATGCGCATGGGTGCTGAGGATTACAACCGGATTGTTTTGTCCGTTTTCAAACGTAGGAATGCCGCTTTGTACTTTTCCGCTTAAAATTACTTCATTGCTATTCACATTCAGAAACTGGATTCCAATGCCTGTCTTGCGACTGGAGCCGACAGCACGCACATTTCCTTGGATAGTTAATTGCTTTTCATTAGTTATGGTCATCTTATTGATACTGATGACGATATCATTCATGTCAAAGTCACCATAAGCAGGCCATTGGTCTTCGAAGGCATAAGTGTAGATGGTGTTATCGCCTGTATCTGGTTTAGATGGATTTTCGGGATCGGGATCACCGGAATTACCTTCGTTGATAATGCCACCGCAAGTTTCAACTTCATATTTAGATTCATCGAAACCTGTTTGGATTACTTTGTCATCAACATGCAGACAATCTATGCTATTGCCTGCTTGGATATAATCCGGGGTAGCCTCTATCACTAAATTACCTTGCAGATATGTGTGCCAGTTGTATTTGATTAGATTGGCCTTTATCATGGATTTATCAGTATTTGCGCCTGCGTTCCCTCCGATAAAATAATTGCTCCCTGGCTTTATCGTTAGCGTTCCGGCTTTAATGATAGATCCGTTTAGTAAAGTAAACTTGGCGTCATTTTCATTGCTTACAGTAGGTGTCGGCATCCATGTTTCAGCTTGTTGTCCCGCTGTTATAGAACCGTGATCCAAGGTTACTTTCCTGAAAGTAAAGTTATTCTTAACAATCATCAGGCAGGCATTATAGATAAAATCGCCGGAACCTCCGCTGCTAAAGTTGAAAACTTCAACAGTACCGTCATTGTATAAAGCGAGTCCGGTATTTACGGCATATCCTTTAATTTGAGCTTTATCATGATTAATAATTTTTGTTCCTGTGCCGTTGTTGGTCCAGATCCTGCCACCAGGTTCGTTATTGAAAGAAATATGGGCACTATTAAACAGGGTTCCTCCATTTATGGAGATATTGCCTTTTACATTTAGATTTGCTTTGTTTACAAAGGTTGCGTCAACTAAATTTAATTGGGGTGTTTCTAATGTGTTGCAATTGAAAAAAGTCACTTTATTGAGGGCTATTTGATTAGTGGTTTCAATGATTCCGCTATTATAGAATTCCCCTCCATTTGCACTTCCCGGATTATTAAGCGATTCAGCTTTGATAGTACCAAAATTTATGGTCTTGTTACATTGGAAACTGAATATTCCTTTTACGCTTAAAAGTCCTTTGGAAGCTATTGTCAGATTGGGTTTGTTATCTAATGTGAGTCCATAGTCACTGATAATTTTGCCACCATCCAGTATGTATATGTCAAAAGCGTAGTTGATGGCACTGATTTTCCATGTCCCTTTTACATAAATGCTCATTCGGCCGTTTACTTGAATGTCTTTAATGAATGGCGATGTTTCTGTATAGTCTTCTGTGATGATGTACTTAGCTCCATTGTCGAATATCATGCCGGATGACCATTCGTTCGCTGGGGTATCGGATTTTGAAGGCACATTAATTTCATCTTTATAGTTGGGTGCTTCAGGGTCTACAATTCCAGCCTGCTTTGCTGCTTCATATGCAGAGGTGCTTCCAGTTGTTTCTGTACGTGTGGTAGTTGCAGTATAATATAGTTTACAATTTAATGTACCTCCATTTTCCGGTATGGTGTATTGATATACTTCTTTCCGTTGTTTGGGGTCGGTCTGGCGTATGAAGATTTGTTTGCAGCTTTTAGGTATGCTGATTTCACCTATATAATTACTTCCGGCTTTTGCATAACCGGCAGCAAGGGGGGATGCAGTTCCATCAGAAAGTGGGTTGGTATTGAATACTTCTACCAAGTATTTGTACTGTCCATTGAATTCGTCTTTCACTCCAACGTTCAAATTGACAGTTGTGATCATTGACCAGTCAAAGCCGTCGGGTGCTACAAAGTCTTCTCCCAAGGGATTCTCGACAGGGGCTACGGGGCGAACCCTGTCAGGGTTGTACACATCTTTGTCCGCACAAGCTGTTATAAATAAGGAAGTTGCAAGGGAAATAAATAAATAATTGTGTTTCTTAATTTTCATAATTCTAATTTTAATCGTGTAATATTGTCAGTTTTATGCGCAACAAAGATAGATAGAATATTTTGCTTTTACGGCTTTTTATGCTTCTTTTTGTGAAAATGATACTTTTAGTTGTAATGTTGAGTCAAAGAAAAAGCCGGGAGAAACTCCCGGCTTTGAAATAAAAACTATCTGATGTTAGTTTATTAGGGTCTTACAAAGATTTCATTGGTGTAGTTGGAGGTCCAGCTTAGGTCTTCCACTTGTCCACCGTTCATTACCCAGCTTTTGAATCCGGGATAAACATTTGTGATTATTTTCCGCTCTCTGGGCCATTTCCATACATCTGTTCCAGGAATACAAATACCCCATACCAGACCTTCTGCGCTGACATAGTAACCTTTCTGGGTAGAAGCGTCATTGGCCATTCCAAAGAAAGCCGTAGTTGCTAAATTAGTAGGAGCATAGTAGGCCAGATGTATTTCTGTACGTCCTACATTGCCTTGAGCTTCCTTGCTGATAATGAACATATCCAGATTCTTGATATTCATGGCCTTCTTTGCTTCTTCTGCAGTGGAGAATGCCATTGTAATTTCAAACTCGGCTCCATCTCCGGAATTGTATGCACTTCCAGCCGTTGGGTCTGTACAGTAGAAAGTAAAGTCGTCATCTGCAATGCCGGTATTACAATACTTATGCACATTGGTGCTGAGGATTATAACTGGGTTACTTTGTCCACCTTCAAAAACAGGTGTACCGCTTTGTACTTTTCCACTGAGAGTTACTCCGTTCTTGCTTACATTCAGGAACTGGATTCCTACACCGGTCTTGCGGCTGGAGCCAACTGCGCGTACATTTCCTTGAATGGTTAATGTCTTATCATTGGTGATACTCATTTTATTGATGGTAATAACAACGTCATTCATGTCGAAGTCACCATAAGCGGGCCATTGATCTTCAAAGGCATAAGTATAAACGGTCTTATCCTCTACGTCCGGTTTTTCGGGATCTTCCGGGTCAGGATCACCTTCATTACCAGAATAGTAATAGCCACCACAAGTAGAGAATGTATTCTTTGATCCTCCCCATCCGGTAGTTGAACATCCGCTTGTAAGCCATTTGGCATTATTTATGCCATTGTAAGGAGGATCATAGGTAAATGCGTTTTCAGGCATTTCTATAACCAAGTCCTTTAAATTAGTGTCGCCTCCTTGAGATATACGCACTCCTCCAACCTGCAACAAAGAGGGGTTGCTTCCTTCTCCCCTGAAATTGCTTGGAGTCCTGTTGATATGTAACAAAGTAGCTTTGATTACTGAACCGTTCTTCAGAATATATTGTATTGGACTATCATTACTCATAACTACTGGAACCGGCTTCCACTGGTCGGCATTACTTCCGGAGGTATTCAGGTTCTCGGGTTTCTCTCCAGTGATGGAGCCATTGTCAAGTGTCACATTTCCCCAATTGAATTTCTCCTTTACTATTAGTGCACAACTATTATATAGCATGTCAACTGAGGAATTCTCGAATATTGTGAATTCGCCATAACTGTCATTATAGACGGAAACTCCTCCACTCAGGTGATATCCTTTAATAATGCCTTTGTCATGATTTACTATGAAGCTGCCATTTGATGTGTTATTAGTCTTTATGACACCGGTTTGTTCGTCTACTAAAATTGCTCCATAATTACTGAAGGTACTGGTGGTGAACTCAAGGTTCAGGGATGAAAGCTGACCTTTGTTCAGTACTTTGCTGTTATCTACCTTAAACCATTGTCCAACTGTAAGTTCACCTTTATTAATGAAGTTCATTTTAACAAGATCCATGACTCCGGTAACCTCGATTGCGCCGGCATTGTAAATCTCCGGATATGAACCCATATTTGCAGTAATAGTGGCAGCCGTAATCGTACCAAAGTTCTTATAGACCTTACTACATGGTTTGAGCGTACCGTTGTTGATGGACATTGTTACACCGGAGGCGATAGTCACTGATGAAGTTGATGCTCCAAATGTTACGTCTCCATTTGCAATAAAGTCTCCTCCAATGAACCAATCACCATAATTGGCAGCAAAATTACTTGTACATTCAACTGTACCACCTTTTTCTACAACAAATTTAGAAACAGTTGTAAATGTCTTATTACTTGGAGTTGCAATTTCTATTTTACCTCCGTTTAATACGTAAATGTCAAAGTTAGAATAGATATTAGTTACTTTCCATGTACCTTTTACAAAAATCGTACCTTTACCGCTGGCCATCTGGTAGATTACACTGCTTACTTCTCCAGCTGGGACAACGATTCTTGCTCCATCATTGAACTTATTTTTATCGTATTGGCTCACAGGATCGTCCGATTTGTCCGGAGCTGTCGGAATATCAGGGGTTTCTACTGTGTAATTGTTGTCTTCCAACTCTTTAAAACCTGCAGCAATAGCAGCATTAGCGGCCGAAGTACTACCAGTACCAGCTCTCGTAGTGGTACCTCCTGAATAATACAGTTTGCAATTTAATGTCTCTCCATTTCCCGGAACAACGAATTCATAGACTTCCTTGCGTTGTTTCGGATCAGTTTGACGAACATAAACTCGTTCTATGGATTTAGGAATGCTAATTTCTACAACATAATTTTTTCCAGCCTTTGCATAGTCTGCAGCAATAGGAGTTGCAGTTGCATCGGTCAGCGGATTAGTAGTGAAAACTTCTGCCAAATAGTTGTACATTCCGTTGAACTCATCTTTGACTTCGATGTTCAACTTGACAGTAGTAATCATTGACCAGTCGAAACCAGTTGGAGCCACAAAGTCCTCTCCTAAAGGATTCTCAACGGGGGGTACAGGGCGTACCTTGTCGGGGTTATACACATCATTGTCTGCGCAAGCCGCTAATAAAAAGGGAGCTACGAGAGCAATAATTGCGTAATAGCGTTTAAAAATTTTCATACTTCTCTTATTTTTATGTTATATTGGTTAGCTTTTGTGGCTCAAAGATAAATAAATTATTCAAGTTTTAGTTGTAAATTATGTCTTTTAACAACTTTGGTTGTGTTTTACTTAAAATATGTTTAGTGGAACATTTCAGCCTATGTAACAGCTAATTGCTCATTTTTCCTTTTAACTTTAATAGTTTTATAGTTATCGGAATTTTGGAAAGAAGGGGAAAGTTGATTTTTTTAGCCTTTAAGGTCGTCTGGCTATGGCTTATGCTTTGGTGATTTCTCCCGCAAGGTCGGAGTTCATGCGGTAACGGATTTCTGCCTGGCTGAGACCATGGCCGAGAAGGAACATTAGTTTGGTGACTGCGCATTCGGGGGTACTGTCGTAGCCACTGATAACGCCTGCCTGGAGAAGTTTCAGACCGGTCTCGTAACGTCCCATTTCTACTACGCCACGCTGGCATTGGGTAATATTTACAATAATGATACCGCGCTCAGTAGCATCTTTGAGTTGCTGGATGAACCATTCCTTTTGAGGGGCATTACCGGAACCGAAGGTTTTGAGTACGACTGCTTTAAGACCGGGGACGTGAAGAACTGAGTTGATGATACTTTCCTGAATGCCGGGAAAGAGGGTAAGCATAACTACATTGGTATCAAACAGATAATGGGGCTTCATGGGGCGTGTCGGATCAGGACGGCGGATGATATGTGCATCGTACTTGATGTGGATGCCTGCATGAGCCAGTGAGGGATAATTGAATGAACGGAATGCGTTAAAGTTTTCGGCGTTAATCTTTGTAGTACGGTTTCCACGCATCAGTTCGTTCTCGAAGAAGATACACACTTCGGGCACTATGGGAGTACCGTCGGGATTTTTTGCGGCAGCTATCTCAATAGCGGTAATCAGATTTTCTTTTCCGTCTGTGCGCAAGGTACCGATAGGGAGCTGGGAGCCTGTGAGAATGACGGGCTTAGCCAGGTTTTCGAGCATGAAGCTGAGGGCAGAAGCTGTGTAAGACATGGTGTCGGTGCCATGAAGGATGACAAAACCGTCGAAATAGTCATAATTGTAGTTGATAATCTTTACGATTTTTGCCCAAAGCGAAGGCTCCATGTCCGAAGAGTCGATGGGCGGATCGAACTGGTAGGAAGAGATGCGATAATTGAAACGTTTCAGTTCGGGAACATGTTTGAGAAGATGGTCGAAGTTGAAATTTTCAAGCGCACCTGTCTCCGGGTTTTCTATCATACCGATGGTTCCGCCAGTATATATCAGTAACACAGATGGGTAGTCGATCTTCATAAACATAATCGGGTTTTGATTATTCTGAGTGCAAAGATAGGAAAAAAAGTAATAGGGTGGTAGGGTGGTAAGATGATATTGCTGCCTTTATCACCCGATCACTCTATCACCCTACCACCTTATCACCTTCCTACATTTTCTTTCAGCTGTGTGATCGCCTTTTCCGCATCTCCTTCAGCTTCATTCAGCAAGGTGACGAATCGGCTACCGATGATAGCACCGGAAGAGTTGGCACAAGCGGCGTCAAATGTCTGTTTGTTACTGATGCCGAAGCCAACCATGCGGGGATTGCGCAGGTGCATATCCTGTATCTTTTTGAAATAAGCTTGCTTCTGGCTATCGAAATCTTTTTGGGCACCGGTAGTAGCAGCGCTGGACACCATATAGATGAAGCCGTTGGTATGTTCGTCGATTTCGCGGACGCGAGCCTCGCTGGTTTCGGGGGTGATGAGCATGATGACACGGATGTCGTAACGGTCGGCAATAGGTTTATACGTTTCTTCGTAATCTTTGAAGGGAAGATCGGGAATAATAACGCCGTCGATACCACATTCTACGCATTTCTGACAGAAAGCCTCGAACCCGAATTTCATAATAGGGTTGAGATACCCCATCAGGATGAGAGGAATACGGACATCGCTACGGATATCGCGGAGTTGCTCAAACAAAATACGCAGCGACATACCGTTGCGGAGAGCACGGGTAGCAGCTTCTTGAATAACGATGCCGTCAGCCATCGGGTCACTGAAGGGAATACCGATTTCAATCGAATGGACCCCATTGCGTTCGAGGGTACGGATGACGTCGGCAGTACCTTCCAGGGTTGGGCAACCGGCACAGAAGTAGATGGACAGCAAGTTTTTAGGGCTGTCCTGAAAAAGTTGATTTATACGATTCATGATGTTATTCTAAATTTAATTCGTTCTTAATTCTTTGAGAAAACGTTCGATCCGTTCCACATCCTTGATGCCCGGAGATGTCTCGAAGCGACTGTTGATATCGATACCGGCAAGGCGGGGATGGTGGAATTCTTTCAGGGCTTTGACGCTGTAAGAATTGATGCCACCGCTAAGCAGGAAAGGGGTACTGCCAGTGTAACGTTGCAGAATGCTCCAGTCGAATTGCTGTCCGGAACCACCATAGTGGACGGTACGTGTATCGAACAGATAGTAGTCGCAGAAACCTTCATAATTGAAAATGGCAAGAAGATCCTTGGGCAAGGCGATGGAAAACGCTTTGATGATCCGGATACCCTGTGAATGAAGGGTGCGGCAATATTCGGGTGATTCGTCACCGTGCAGCTGGACATAGTTCAGACCGAAACGGTCGACATACATAAGGATGTTTTCTTTGGTTTCGTTGACAAAAACACCGACACGTTTGGCAAGCGTAGGCAGGTACCTGGGTATCTGGTACAGGTATCTGGGGGATTTGGGGTAGAAGATAAAACCGATCATATCTACACCTAATACTTCTACATCGCGGATGTTGTCTGCATCGGTCATTCCGCATACTTTGATCATTGTATTCATGGGCTTATACCTTAAAAATCACGAATATATGAAATCATGTGTGAATTTCCAAATTTATATACCGTGAATGAGTTCTTCCAATGTGCTCCCGGGATCGTCTGTACGCATGAATGTCTCTCCCATAAGGAAACCACGGAAGCCTGCCGAGCGTAGTTCACGGATGGTTTCAGGGTGCGAAATACCACTTTCGGAAACGAGCAGCGGAGGCGTCTGAAAATCAATTTCAGCAATAGCCTTTTTTAACTCTTCTGCAATGCGGAAAGAGTTTTCTATATTGGTGACGAAGCTGCCCAGATTACGGTTGTTGACGCCGACCATATCCGTCTCCTTATATATATAGGAGAGTTCGGAGGTACTATGTACTTCGAGCAGAACTTCAAGCCCCAGTTCGTGTGCCTGTATGGTGAGCGTGTGGCACTCATCAGGTGTGAGGCAGGCGGCAATGAGCAGTACTGCATCGGCACCTACAATGCGGGCTTGCAGAAGCTGATATTTGTCGATGATGAAGTCCTTACGCAGGATCGGGATGTTGACCAACGGGCGTGCTGTACGGATGTCACGCAGAGTTCCGCCGAAGAACTTTTCATCCGTGAGGATGGAGAGGGCGGAAGCTCCGGCTGTTTCATAAGCAGGGGGAATGAGCTCGGCCTGTGCGTTTTCCTTGATCCAGCCTTTGGAAGGGGAACGGCGTTTGAACTCGGCAATGATGCCGGATGAAGAGTTTGCGAGTGCACGCTTCATGCTGCGGACGGGCGTTGTGCCGGAAGTTCCGCTTCCGACAGCTTCCTGCATCATGGCAGCAGCTTGCTCTTGCAATTGACTGAGGGAGACTGCTTGCTTTTGCTGCTCAATCTCAATCCGCTTGTGGGCGATAATTTCGGATAAAATATCTTTCATAAATTGGAATTTATGGATTCTTACTGATTGATTTCTATAAACTTCTTCAACGTCTCCAGCGCCCGTCCACTTTCCAGCGATTGGCGAGCGATGGCAATGCATTCTTCGATTTCCTTTTCAGGTTCCATCACTTGGATGGCAAAGGCGGCGTTGACAATGACACATTGCGTTTGGGCACGTGTGGCACGGTTATTCAGAATGTTGTCAAAGATGCGGGCGGCATCCTCTTTGCAGGCTCCGCCGAAGAGCTCTTCGGGTTGTGCGGCATTGAAACCCAGCGCTTGCGGACGGTAAATCCGTTCGTAATTGCGCGTCATAACTTTGAATTCGTCCGTGAGGGAAATTTCGTCGTAGCTATCGAGACTGTTGACTACCGCAAAGTCGATGCCAAGTTTGTAAAAAACATTTGTGTAGAGTCGCATCTGTGCAAGATCGGCCACACCGAGCAACTGGTAAGTAGGCTTGCAAGGATTGACAAGCGGGCCAAGAAGGTTGAACAGTGTACGTACTCCCAATGCCTTGCGCACAGGACCGACGAACTTCATTGCCGGATTGAAAAGTTGGGCGTGCAGGTAGGCGATGTTACACTCGTCCATGCTGCGTTTCAACTTGTCGGGATCATTGGTGAAACGGATGCCGTGTTGCTCCATGACATTGCTTGCCCCACTGACGGAAGTGGCACCATAATTGCCGTGTTTGGCAACTTTGTAACCGGCTCCGGCCACCACAAAACAGGCACAAGTGGAAATGTTGAACGTGTTCTTTCCATCACCTCCCGTACCTACGATATCGATAGGCCGATAAGGCGCGAAGTCGATAGGTACTCGAGTCTCCATAAGGGCTTCGCGAAAGCCGATTAGTTCATCCACTGTGATGCTACGCATTTGAAATACAGTGAGTAATGCGGAAATCTGTGCTTCGGGATAAGCTTCCCGGGTGATGTTCAGGAGAATTTGCTTGGTTTCTTCCGAAGTAAGCTCTTCGTGGTTGAAGAGACGGGTTAATATATCTTTCATTTTCTTATTTACGATTAGACGATTTACAATTTACGATTGAAAATTCTGTTGTGTCCGGAATGCCTCACTTCAACGTTCGGAATGCCACATGTTAACGGTCGTGAGGTGTGGCATTCCGACCTGTGAAGTGTGGCATTCGGCCTCATGAGGTGTGGCATTTCAGACGCCTTTCAGCCAGTTGCCTACAATCTGTTTTCCATCGGGAGTCAGTACCGATTCCGGGTGAAATTGGATGCCGTGAACATCGTATTCCCGATGTTTCAGTGCCATGATTTGACCTTCGGAGCTGATGGCGGTGATAACCAATTCTTCGGGAAATTCTTCCGTATCCACTACCCAGGAGTGATAACGACCGACTGGAATTTCAGTAGGAAGACCGGAGAATATGTAATCTTTATTCTTTATTTTCACATTCGTTTGTATGCCGTGAAAGACTTCACTCAGATTGGTGAGCTTCCCGCCGAATGCTTGTCCGATGGCCTGTTCACCCAGGCAGACGCCAAGTATGGGTTTTCGTCCTGCGTAAGTGCGGATGACCTCTAATAGTAAGCCTGCCTCCTCGGGGATGCCGGGACCGGGTGAAAGGATGATCTTATCATATTTCTCCAATTCCTCAAGCTCAAATTTATCATTGCGCAGCACATCTACTTCTGTGCCGAGTTCTTTTACCAGATGGGCAAGGTTGTAGGTGAAAGAGTCGTAGTTGTCTATGATTACTGTTTTCATAATTTCATTTACAATTTACAATTTACATTTTCTCCGCCATTACGATTGCCTTTTTCAGTGCTCCCAGTTTGTTGTTCACCTCTTGCAACTCGGATTCTTCATTGCTCTTGGCTACGATGCCGCCGCCTGCCTGAAACCAAAGTACACCGTTGCGACTGACGAAAGTACGGATGGTAATGGCCTGGTTCAGTGAGCCGTTCAGTCCGATGAAGCCGATGCAACCGCCGTAAGCGCCGCGATTGTGCGGTTCCAGTTCGCTGATGAGTTGCATGGCGCGTACCTTGGGGGCACCGCTTAGAGTGCCTGCCGGGAAGGTGTCGATGAATGCTTTGATGGGGCGGGCATCTTCGTTCAGCGTACCGCTGACGCGGCTTACCAAGTGGATAACATGACTGTAATACTGCATTTCCTTGTAGAAATCCACTTTTACATCGTGGCAGTTGCGGGAAAGATCGTTACGGGCGAGATCGACCAGCATGACATGCTCTGCATTCTCTTTGGGATCATCATGCAGGTATTGGGCGTTCAGCGCATCCTGTTCGGGATCTCCGGTGCGCTTGGTAGTACCGGCGATGGGGTCGATGTAGGCGTGGCGGCCTTCGATGCGGCAGTGCGTCTCGGGTGATGAACCGAAGATGCGGAAACCTCCGAAATCGAAATAGAACAGATAGGGAGAGGGGTTGATGCTGCGCAAGGCACGGTAAAGTTTGAAATCATCGCCTACGAAACGTTGTTCGAAACGGCGGGAGAGAACAATTTGAAACACATCTCCACGCAGGCAGTGGGCGATTCCTTGACGGATATTTACTTTATGCTGTTCGTCGGTCAGTGGGGAAGTGGTTTCACCAACGGCACGGAAATCGTAGGCGGTGTAATTGCGGTTATTGATGGCTTTCTGCACCGTATCCAGTTCACTTTCTTCACCGGGGGCAAGCATTTCAAGAAGTACCATTTCGTTCTTAAAGTCGTTGAAGACAATGAGGTATTGATACAAGATGTAGAGCATATCCGGTGCGTCGTTGGTGGCTTCGCGGCTATCTTTTACGGGAATATTTTCAAAATAGCGTACGGCATTGAAAGAGGTGTAGCCATAAAGACCGCAGTAATTGGCATATTCACCTTCCACATGGAAGCGGCCGAGGAAATCCTCTAAAGCTTTTTCTACAGGATATTCCGGTGTGATGGGGCGTTCTTCGCGAGTGCCGTCGGGCAGGCGGAAGATGGCTGTTCCATGGTCGATGCTGACGCTTGCCAATGGACAGAGTCCGATGAATGAACGGTTGTTTTCACTGCCGTGATAGTCAGAGCTTTCCATGAGTGCACTTTGGGGAAAGACATCACGGACTTTAAGATAAGTACTTACAGGCGTGTGCAAGTCTCCAAGAATAGTACGACTATGTGTTTGATAATTATATGTATCCATAACCCTTTAATTTTTAATTTATAATTTTTAATTATTAAGATACGTCTCTATATCCTTGTCTCCACGTCCCGAAACGGTCAGTACAACAACATCATCGGGTTTGAAGTTCAGCTTTTCGAGGGCACCGAGGGCGTGGGCACTTTCCAGGGCGGGGATGATACCTTCCAGTTTCGTCAGCTCGTAGGCGGCACGGATGGCTTCATCATCATTAACAGCAAGTACGATGGCGCGTTTTTGTGCAGCCAGATTGGCATGCATGGGGCCGATACCCGGATAATCCAGTCCGGCAGAGATAGAGTAGGGCTCTTCAATCTGGCCGTCTTCGTTCTGGATGACGTAAGTGCGTGCACCGTGAATGATTCCCATCTGTCCGAGGGCGATGGTAGCGGCAGTCATACCCGTATCTATTCCTTTACCACCGGCTTCGGCGAGGACGATCTGCACGCGGCTATCGTCGATATAATGGTAAATAGTTCCGGCGGCATTGCTACCACCACCTACACAAGCGATAAGATAGTCGGGGCAGTCACGGCCTTCTTTCTCAATGAGTTGCTTTTTGATTTCCTCGCTGATGACGGATTGCAGACGAGCCACCATGTCGGGATAAGGATGGGGACCGACTGTGGAACCGATGATGTAGTAGGTATCGGCAGGATGACAACACCAGTCGCGGATTGCCTCGTTGGTAGCATCTTTCAGCGTCATATTTCCGGAAGTGACGGGGATGACGGTTGCACCCAGCATCTTCATTTTTTCCACATTGATATGCTGGCGTTCTACATCCGTTTTTCCCATGTAGACGATGCATTCCATGTTCATCAGGGCACATACGGTGGCAGTAGCTACGCCGTGTTGCCCGGCACCGGTTTCGGCGATGATGCGATGCTTGCCCATGCGGCGTGCCAGAAGAATCTGCCCGATGGTGTTGTTAATCTTGTGAGCTCCTGTGTGGTTCAGGTCTTCACGCTTGAGGTAGAGTTTGCAGCCATATTTTTCGGAAAGCCGGCGGGCATAGTAGAGTGGGGAAGGACGTCCTACGTAGTCACGCAGCAGTTGGTCGAACTCTTGCTTGAAATCTTCGCTTTGCAGTACGTTGAGATAGGTGTTCTGCAACTCTTCCACACACTTGTGGAGTATTTCGGGAATATATGCTCCACCGAATTCTCCGTAATAACCATCTTGATTTACTAAAAAACTCATAATCCTATTTTTTTATTTAATTGTTTACGATTTACTGTTTATCTCAAAACCGGATAAAAGAAAAGAGCCCTGTCGCAGGTTGCGACAGGGCTCTTTCTTAATCTATATTATGTTCACATATATACATACGAGCGCTGCTCCCTTACGACTGTCGGAGTTGTAACGGGCGCCACCACCAATATGTATTTATGAGCATTGTTTTCATTGTCTTTTTGTTTTAGCTGGGGGCAAATGTAAGCACTTTGTTTTAATTACCAAAGAATTTCTTGCTTTTTTTCTTTCAAAGAACATTTTTCTTATAAAGTTGTTCTATAAGAATATTTAGAACAACTATTATTCACAATAAAAAAGAAAGGATGAACTATGAAACGGAAACATTTAGTTGCCATTGGCGTATCGATTGCTATTCTCTTGTTACTTTATTGGCTGTTGGTGGCCGAAGATATGAACGCTTGGCTGACCGTTAATTGATTTTTCGTGACTTTCTTGTGGGGTTGTGCGGATAAAAATGTATCTTCGCAAAAAATCATAAGCTCATGAAAGGAATAAGTAACTCATTTTTGCGTACGATATGTGCGCTGGTAATCGGGCTGATATTGGTGATGTTTCCCAATGAGGCAGGTGATTACTTGGTTATAACCATTGGCGTTGTGTTTCTGATACCATCGCTCTTAAGTATTATCGGGTATTTTGCAATGACTGCGGAGGAAAGGCGGGGCCTTCCTATTGAAGGGATCGGCAGCCTGCTGTTTGGCCTGTGGCTGATTATTATGCCCGGTTTCTTTGCAGATTTGCTGACATTTGTATTAGGATTCATTCTTGTGTTGGGTGGTGTGCAGCAGATTGCATCGCTTTCTGCAGCCCGTCGCTGGATGCCGGTTCGTGTGGGGTTTTATATCATTCCGGTCCTTATTCTGATTGCAGGACTGATTGCGTTGTTCAATCCGACGGGAGTACGTTCCACGGCGTTTATCATTATTGGTATCACCAGCATAGTGTATGCAGTTTCCGAATTGATCAATTGGTTCACATTTACTCGCAAACGGCCGAAGGCACCGGGTACGCCGGGAGCTTCTTCAAAGGCTGTAGACAATATTGAGGACGCGGAAATATTGGAAGATAAATGAAAATTTAGTTGACAAGGGAATGAGTTGACAAGGGGACAAGGGGCTACGCAGTGTTAGGCTACGCGGTGAAATGATAATTTATCGGGCTGAATTTTAAGCCTGAAAGGCTTGCATTATATAGCGTAGGGCATCGCCCTACGTAATGTGCATCTCTTTTTCTGAGCCCTGAAAGGGCGATATAAAGATTGATGCTTAATTGCGCCCTTTCAGGGCTTAAATAGAGATATACATAATCACGTAGGGCGTTGCCCTACGCTATGTAATATCAGGCTTTCAGCCTGTCTTGGTCTCAGCTATTCCCACCGTTAAATTATCATTTATTTTAGCCATTGTTTTATCAGTTCCATCACCTCTTTCTTTTCTTTTTCGGGCAATGTATTGATACGTGCCAGATGGCTGCCATTCGGTTGGATAAATACATGAATATTCTTCTTGTTCTTCAGCCAGGTGACGCCTGCGGCTGTCCATGGGTCGTTCTGACCGTAAATGAAGATCATCTTCGGGTCCTGTTTCTTTAGAAACTTGGTTATTTTCTTACTTAAAGTTTTGTCGAAAGGCATATCTTTCAACTCTTCGGGAAGCATCAGACGGTGCAGATAGCCTTCACTGGACTGGATGGAGAGATATTGTTTGAACGGTTGGACGTCATAACCATAGTATCCCAATTCACGGGCAGCTTGTACGAAGAAAGAAGCATTGGGACTGTCGGCGGTGAAATATCCCGGTTCGCTGATGGCAAGCAGATGAGAGAAAATTTCATCATCAGAGGCTGTAGTAGCGGGTATGGAGCTGATAGGAGTACCCCACTGCCACAAAGCGAAAGAATATTCCAATACCGAGTAATCGTAAATTTCTTCAATCGGTGCACGGAATGAATAATTCTTTTCAGTACAATACTTTTCAAAACGGGGAAGTAAAGTTGCTTTCCGTTTCAATGCTTCCAATTGGAAATCTTCAATTATCTTGCGGTTTTCCGGTGTTGAAACTTTATGCAGGAAAGGCTCATGGCGTCCATCTTCTACTCCATAACAAAGCGGAGCTACGTAAGGAACGGAAATATCTACATCATCCGGATAGAAAGTGCGGTAAAGAAGGGTAGTCTGTCCTCCTTTGCTGATGCCGGTGGCGATCCATTTGCCCGGATAGATGTTTTTGAATGCGGTGGTGATGGCATGTAAGTCGTCTGCAGAGTTCTCGGCTGTCAGATATTGCCAGTCTTTGGGTTCAGGGGTAGACTCAAGGAAGTATCGGTATTCCACGAATATCATGTTGGCATTGAGAAGTTTTGAAAGCTCTTCACGATATTGGGAACGGAGTGCGTAAGCGGCGCCATAGCCTTCGGTAACGATCACTGTGGGGCGATCGAAGCCGACATGAGAAACGATAACACGTTGGCGAAAGCTGCCTTTCTCCGGATGGCGGTGATCCAGCGGCTGGGTAAAATAGGTTACGTATTTTTCTGAAAACTCAGAAGTTTCCAGTGGGCGGATTTCTTTAATGGCGGAAATCGCGCTGATTTTTTGCTCCAGAACGGTCTGTGCGATAGAAGAGACTGATGCTGACAGCAAAGCAAACAGCAAGAGTGCTGCATAGCGAATGTGCATGTGCTTCATAATGAATTGTTTTTAATTAATCATCTGGTTTTGTAAATATTGACAAAGGTACGAAAAAGTGATATGCTGGAAAATAAATTACGATGATATTTTAGTTTTCAAAAAAAAGAGAGAGAACTACCTCCCGGCACCTCTCCCCCTGCAAACTTAAAACAACCAACAAAAGAAATAGAATGATTTATAAATCATAATCTCAAAACTCATCTTATAAACAAGAGTTCCCTGTATTTTGGCAGCGTCCACATCTGGTTGTCGACAATCAGTTCCAGCTTGTCGATATGATAACGGATCTCCTCCATTGCCGGTACGATGGTGTCGTGGTAGGCAATGGCTTTCTCACGTTCACTTTCGATCTTGTTGGCCACTTTGCGGGCTTCGATCATGGCATCTACATGCTCTTTGATGAAGGCGGTGCGGTCGGCAATCTCTTCGATGAGTTCCAGGTTCTTGGCAGACAGTTTTGCAGCTTTGTCGCCGGGGAACAAGTCCTTCATCTTGTAAACGTTATCAATGAGATCCGTTTGATACTGCGTGGCTACCGGGATGATGTGGTTCATGGCCAAATCACCTAATACACGAGCTTCAATTTGGATTTTCTTAGTGTAAGTTTCCCATTTCACTTCGTTGCGGGCTTCCAGTTCTTTCTGAGTCAGTACACCGGTATTTTCGAACATGCGGATACTTTCTGGCTTCAGATAGCTGTCGAAGATGAGAGGCACACTGGTTTCGCAATCCAGACCGCGTTTCTGGGCCTCTTCTTTCCATTCATCGCTGTAGCCGTTGCCATCAAAATGGATGGGCTTACAAATCTTGATGTATTTGCGGATAACCTCAAGGATAGCCGAAATCTTCGGTTCACCCCTTTCGATGAGTTCGTCTACATCTTTTTTGAATTCTACTAGTTGCTCGGCTACGGCGGCGTTCAGGGCAATCATGGCGCAGGCACAGTTTGCTTCCGAACCTACGGCGCGGAACTCAAAACGGTTTCCGGTGAAGGCGAACGGACTGGTGCGGTTACGGTCGGTATTGTCAATCAACAATTCCGGAATCTGCGGAATATCCAGTTTCATGCCTTGCTTGCCGCTAAGGCTTACGAGATCATCCTTTGTACTCTCTTCAATGTGTTCCAATACCTGTGACAACTGTTTGCCCAGGAAGCTGGAAATGATTGCGGGAGGCGCTTCGTTGGCACCCAGACGGTGTGCGTTGGTGGCGCTGGAAATAGCGGCCTTCAACAATCCATTGTGCTTGTAGACTGCCATCAGGGTGTTCACTACGAAAGTGATGAAACGCAGGTTCTCTTCGGGTAGTTTACCCGGTCCCATCAGTCCGATGCCTGTATCTGTACCCAATGACCAGTTGTTGTGCTTACCGCTACCGTTGACGCCTTTGAAAGGTTTTTCGTGCAGCAGTACACGGAAGCCGTGGTTGCGGGCTACTTTACGCATCAGCGCCATGACGAGCATGTTATGGTCTACAGCCAGGTTACATTCTTCGAAGATGGGGGCCAGCTCGAACTGGTTGGGGGCTACTTCATTGTGACGGGTTTTGACGGGGATACCGAGCTTCAATGCTTCAATTTCCAATTCCTTCATGAAAGCTGCCACGCGGGTAGGGATGGCACCGAAATAGTGGTCTTCCAACTGTTGGTTCTTGGCACTGTCGTGTCCCATCAGCGTGCGGCCTGTCATCAGCAGGTCAGGACGGGCGGCATACAGACCTTCGTCGATCAGGAAATATTCCTGTTCCCAACCCAGGTAGGCAACTACCTTCTTCACTTCCGGATTGAAGTAACGGCATACGTCTACGGCAGCTTTGTCTACGGCACGCAGGGCTTTCAGCAACGGAGCTTTGTAGTCCAGTGACTCACCGGTGTATGCAATGAAAATGGTCGGGATGCAGAGCGTATCATCGACGATGAAAGCCGGGGAAGAGGGATCCCATGCACTGTAACCGCGTGCCTCGAACGTATTGCGGATGCCACCGTTAGGGAAGCTGGATGCATCCGGTTCCTGCTGAACGAGCAGTTTGCCTGTGAATTCTTCCATTACACCGCCTTTGCCGTCATGCTCGATGAAAGCGTCATGCTTCTCGGCTGTACCTTCAGTCAACGGGTGGAACCAGTGGGTATAGTGGGTAACACCCATTTCGAGTGCCCATTTCTTCATACCGGCTGCCACTTCATCAGCAATGCTGCGATCCAGCGGAGCACCATTGTCGATCACGTCAATCAGTTTGGCATATACCTTACTCGGCAGATACCTGAACATCTTTTCCTTGTTGAACACATACTTGGCATAATATTCCGACGGACGTTCCGCAGGGGCTGCCACTGCAACGGGTTTCTTTTTAAACGCCGTTTCTACTACTCTGAATCTCAATTTAGACATACCTTGTAATTGTTGGTTTATAAAAACTATTTGTTAGAGTAAAAAAACTTTTTTCTTATCCGTTATAAGCTGATTCACCATGCTCGTAGATGTCGAGCCCTTCTTCTTCAACACGTTTGGAAACGCGGAGACCGTGTATCTTATCAAGTCCTTTGAAGATGAGGAATCCCATGCCGGCTGCCCATGCACCTACTACGAGGGCGCCGAATACTTGTGCTCCGAGGAATCCCCAGCCTGCACCGTAAAAGAGTCCTTCGCTGGTAGACAAGAAACCAGTGAGAATAGTACCCGTGAAACCGCAGACACCGTGTACGGAACTTGCGCCAACGGGATCGTCAATCTTCAGCACTTTATCGATGAACTCTACCGAGAATATCATCAGGATACCACAGATTGTACCGATGATGACAGCACCCAGCGGAGAAACCATATCACAGCCTGCCGTGATACCTACCAAACCTGCCAGGATACCATTCAGAGTCAGGGATAAAGATGGTTTGCTGAATTTTAACCAACTGACTACCAGTGCGAAGAAGCCTCCGGCACAAGCTGCAAGATTCGTGGTGAGGAAGACGTGTGAGATAGCCATTGCATCGTCCGTAGAGGCTGCTGCCAACTGTGAACCGGGGTTAAATCCGAACCAGCCGAACCATAAAATGAATACACCCAGCGCCGCTATGGTGAGGTTGTGTCCCGGAATAGCTCTGGATTTACCATCTTTACCGTATTTACCGATACGTGGGCCGAGGATGGCTGCGCCTACCAGCGCAATCCAGCCACCGACGGAGTGGACAATGGTGGAACCTGCGAAGTCGTGGAACGTGGTTCCGAACAGATTCATCATGAACGAATCTTCTTCGCCGTTCATCAACCAGCCGCCGCCCCAGGTCCAGTGACCGGAAATCGGATAGATCAGTACGCTGATGAAGATGGTGTAAATCAAATACATGGAGAATTTGGTACGTTCGGCCATGGCTCCTGATACGATGGTGGCTGCTGTGGCACAGAATACAGTCTGGAATACCAGGAAACCTTCTGTTGGCAATCCTCCTCCATCATAGAACGAGAGATCGAAGAAGTGAGGCATTCCTACGAAACCACCTACACCGAACATCAGTCCGAAACCGATGAACCAATAGAGCAGGCTGCCGAACATGAAATCCACGAAGTTCTTCATCAGGATGTTGGCAGTGTTCTTGACTCGGGTGAAACCGGCTTCTACCAGCGCAAAGCCCGGTTGCATGAAAAATACCAGCATAGCGGCGAGTAACATCCATACAGTGTTGAGTCCGTTTACTAATTCTCCTACGGTGTCAGGGGCTGATGATTCTACAGTAGTATCTTCTAATGTAGCTATAACAGCGGTCGTTGTAGCCGATATACTATCCGTTGCTACGGAAGTTTGTGCAAAAGTTTCTGTTGTTGTGCAGAGTGCCATAAGGACAGCAGTAGCTATCCACAGCCTGGCAATGCTGCGTTTACTATATTTATCCATAAAATCTTTTTGCTTTTAGTTGTACTTGTATTCTTTGTTTTGTTAAGTAGCTCTTACAGCTCTCTGGAGGGTGCTCTTAACTGTTGCGGTTTGATGCTGCCTGGACTATCTTTCCTGTTCGGCATTGTAGAGGGCGATGTCGCCACGTTCGGCGGTGCGGATGCGGATAGCGTCTTCTATGGGGATAACGAAGATACGTCCGTCACCGATTTCTCCGGTTTGTGCAGACCTGATGATGGCCTGCACGGTCTTTTCGGCATTCTTGTCGCGTACCACGATAGAAATCAGGATACGCTCAATGGAACTGGTGTCGTACATTACACCGCGGTAGATGCGTGCCTGACGGGATTTTCCTATCCCCCGGACGTCGTAGTAGGAGAACCATTCGATGTCCGCTTCGAGCAATGCGTCCTTTACATCCTCGAATTTTGTCTTGCGGATAATTGCTTCAATCTTTTTCATACCTTAATTAATTTACGATTTAACTTTTTCAGTTTACGAGTTGACAAGTGTCTTTCGGTGTGCCCGTTTTTTATCCTTGTCTCCTCGTTCCCTATTCTTAATCCTCTCTCAAAAACTGACTCCGAATACGAAGTATGCACCCTGCGTGTGTGGATTGAACGTCACTTGTGCAAAGGTGGGCAGCGAAAAAGAATTTGTGAATTTGATTTCTTTTTCTGCTTTCAGTGTGAGGTTGGTTACGTTAAACTTGTTGGCATACGCACCTTCCCATGGGGTAAGACCGACTTCTGCCGACCAGTCCAGGCCACCGAGTTTAAAAGGTGCGCTGATGCCTACATACGTGGAATAAGCTCTGTCACCGTTCTCCTTCGTATAATCATCTCCGGCAAAGTAAGTGTTCCAACTCAGTGCCAGCGGACCAAAATCATATCCCAGAGTGGCTTCGAAGATGTGTATCGTGCTATGTGCGCCATACTTGAAGTAATCTCCCGTATATCCGCCATCCTCTTTGTGATAGGAGAACCAGTAATCTGTAACGGATACGTTGAAACCGCCTGTATTGTAACCCAGTGTGAGGTCAATTTCCCTAGCATCTTCCTTGTCGATGCCTACCGAACCCCAGGCAGCCAGTGATAAACCTTTGTAGCTGACTCCCATGCTGGGTTGGATACTTACACCACCGCAGTCTGTTCCACGCCAGATGTAGTTGCTTACAAAATCTGCACCGACTGAGGCTTCCACTTTATCCTGTGCCTTTGCCGTGAAAGGCATTGTTGCTGATAATAGCGCGATGGCTATCATTCGGAATTTTACGCTTTTCATTTTCATACCTATTTTACCTTTTAAGTTTAGACAAATTGCGGATGATCAGTCCGGTGAAACTATAGTTTTATTTTAGTTGTTATCTTTTTCATTTTCATGCCAGCCATTTTCTGATTCGCCTCATGGCTTCCACACAATCCTCGTGATTCCCGAAAGCGGTCAGGCGGATGTAGCCTTCTCCGCTGGGGCCGAAACCTACACCGGGTGTTCCTACTACATTGGCTTCGTATAACATCTGTTCGAAAAAGCGCCAGGAACCGATGCCATTCGGTGCTTTCAGCCAGATGTAAGGAGCGTTCACGCCGCCGTACACTTTCAGTCCGGCTGCTTCCAGACCCTCTTTCATGGTTCGTGCGTTGTTCATATAGTAGTCGATGTTTTCCTTTATCTGCTGCTTGCCTGCCGGGGTGTAGATGGCTTCGGCAGCCCGTTGGGTGATGTAACTGGTACCATTAAATTTGGTACATTGACGGCGGTTCCAGAGACGGTTCAGTGGAATGCGTTCACCGGTCAGGGTGGCGGCTGTCAGCTCTTTCGGAACTACGGTGTATCCGCAACGGACTCCGGTGAATCCGGCTGTCTTCGAGAAGCTGCGGAACTCTATGGCACATTTCTTGGCGCCTTTTATTTCGTAAATGGAGTGGGGGACGTCTTCTTCCTGTATAAACGCCTCATAAGCGGCATCGAATAGAATCAGTGTGTCGTTGGCAAGTGCGTAGTCCACCCATTTTTTCAGTTGCGACTTGGTTAGCGTTGTTCCCGTCGGATTGTTCGGGTAGCAAAGGTAAACGATGTCAATCCGCTTGTCAGGTATCTCAGGAACGAAGTTGTTTTCGGCGGTACAGGGCATATAGGTCACATTGCTCCATTTGCCGTCTTCTTCCAATACTCCGGCACGACCACACATTACGTTGCTGTCTATATATACCGGGTAGATGGGGTCTGTCACTCCCACGCTGTTATCGTGGCGGAGGATATCGCCTATGTTACCCGTATCGCTTTTGGCTCCATCGTTTACGAATACTTCCGTAGGGCTAAAATGAATACCTCTCGGAGCATAATCATGTTTGATGATCGCTTCAATCAAAAAGTCATATCCCTGTTCGGGACCGTATCCGTGGAAGGTACTGGCATTTGTCATCTCATCCACTGCCCTGTGCATCGCCTCGATGCAAGCCGGTGGCAGTGGCCGGGTAACGTCTCCAATACCCAGGCGGATGACCTCTTGTTTAGGGTGCGTTATCCTGAAAGTATTCACCTTTTTAGCTATGTCTGAAAATAAGTAACTTCCCGGTAGTTTCAAAAAATGTTCGTTTACTAATGCCATACTTTCTTGTTGTTTTAAGAACGTTATTTAATTATGAATTATAAATTATGAGTTATGAATGGGCTGCGCCGTTGGGGGGGATTCATCATTCATCATTTATAATCATTTCTCCGTCAAATACCCGAACTGCTTCTCCGGTCATCCATACGTGATCTGTTTTTTCGTCCCATTCGATGGTAAGTGAGCCTCCATCCATGATGATGTCTGTTTTTCTTCCGGATTTTCCGGTCAGTGCGGCAGCTACTGCGGTGGCACAGGCTCCGGTTCCGCAAGCTTGGGTGATGCCCGAACCTCTTTCCCAAACTCTCATCCTGATTTTCCCATGCTCCAGCACCTGGGCAAACTCTACATTGATGCGGTCGGGAAACAACGGATGATTTTCCAGTTTCGGACCGATGCTTTCGAGGTTGATATCTTTAATATCTTCTACAAAGATTACCAGGTGAGGATTTCCCATTGATACGGTGGTTCCGGTGAATTTCTGTCCGTTGGCTTCAATGGGTTGTTCTTTCATATCGGCTGGACGTCCCATATCTACGGTTACGGTGTTCACTTTTCCGTCTTCTACATGGAGCTTCAGTATTTTGATGCCCGACAGGGTGTCGAGAGTAACGGCTGTTTGGGAAGTCAGGCCGTATTCATATAAGTATTTGCCGATGCAACGACTGGCGTTGCCGCACATTTTGGCTTCGGAACCATCCGCATTGAAGATGCGCATACTGAAATCTGCCTTGTTCGAACTGCCGATGAGTACCAGGCCGTCGCTTCCAATTCCTGTATGCGGGGCGCTCCATTCAACCGAAAGTTTTTCAGGGCTTTCGATGGGATATTTCAGGGTGTTTACATAAATGTAATCGTTGCCTGCTCCGTGCATCTTAGTGAATTTTATAACTCTTGTCATTTTGTACTCTGTTGGTGGATTAATCTTTCTTTTTGTTTTATCACGATGCAAAGGTACGACGTTTTGCTAAATTATTTGCAGAATACATATCTTATTTCTATTATATTTATTCATTCTTTTAATCGCTGCAAATATACGGTATTCAAGTTTCAAATTAAAAGTTTGAGGGGGCATATTTGTATAAATTGTTATTTATGGAATTATTTCCGCATATTCATTCTATGTAGGTAGTGGCGTAAATACGTGTTTTAAGTGGAAAAATGGAGTTTATGGGGTGAAAATAAAGATTTGTATATGACAGAATGAAATTGTTTTCTTCTTTTTGCTGACTAAATGATCTTTTGTATAATGCCGCACCTCAACAAGTCAAATGCCACACTTTAGCTTCTGCGATGCCATTCATTTGAGCCATCGAAGTGTGGCGTTTGAATTGTTGAGGTGTGGCATTAGGGAAGTTAAAGTGTGGCATTGGTACAGCTTGTAACTATTTCAATATCTCCTGCAATAATACTGGTTCGTTGGTGGTGATGAAATCCACTCCTTGGCTGATGAGCCATTCCATATCTTTGGCATCATTTACGGTCCAAGCATTAACCTTCATGCCAAGGTTGTGACATTCTTTGATCCACTCGGGATGTTTTTTGAAGACAGAGAAGTGGTAATCAGGACCGGCACAACCCATGTCTTTCAGTTCTTGCGGATTGAGGTCACCTTCCAGATAATATACGGGAGTACCTTTAGGAGCCAGGCGAATGAATTCTTTGGTCGCATGGCGTGAGAAAGTGATGTATTCGGTACGTTCTTCCAGTCCCATCTTCTTAATCATTTTCACAATTTGCTCTACGGCGAGCGTTTCCCGTTCGGGAGTCTTGTGCGCTTTGAGTTCCAGGATAAGGCGGGTTTTCAATCCTTTGGCCTTATCGAGATATTGCTGAAGGGTAGGGAGGTTCTCACCGTTGTCGAGGGTGATAGAGGTACATTCTTTCTCGGTGGATGTTTCCATGCGGACACCTTTGAATACACCATCGTGGTCTACGATAAGCTTGTTGTCGGCAGTGAGCCAGACATCGAACTCGGAGCCGTAGCAATGAATGGAGTCAGCTTTCACCAGGGCGGCAATACTATTCTGGGCAGAACCGTCGGTCTTCCAGAAACCACGGTGGGCAATGACTTGGGTGTTTTGGGCTTGCAGGATGCCGCATACGGCAAGAGACATAGCGGAGGCAAATAAAAGTTTTTTCAGTTTCATAGTTTCTTATTTATAATTCTGCCGCAAGGTACAAAATATGTCTGAAAAGTGATGTTTCATTTATGTTATTAATGCGAATCAGGAGATAAAGGTGTTATTTCCTTTACCTCCTATTACCTGCGTATACGGCGTCTGCGCCTGTGGTGACGTTTCTTCTGCTTATAAATGCTGATCCGTTTCCAGACAATCCACACAAACAGTATTCCGAAGACTGCAAAGATGAGAAGCACGATACCTGTATTCAGGTTATCGCCTTTCACGCGGCTCCACATTTCGAGAACAAGCTCTGTGCTGTCACCGAAATCACGGATCATGGCGCAACGCTCCACGACTTTACGGTCAGGGTATTGTATCGGGTTGATCTGAACGCTGTCTGCACCGGGACCGAAGAAATAACTGAGGTCGGAGAATTGTTCAAGAGTAGTGTCGATCTTTGCCTCCATAATCTCGGGCGTTGCTACGGCACTGACATAGCCGATGGCATCCATATTGCGCAGAGCAATATCCGGCTGGCAAAGATAATTGATGAAGTAGCTGGCGGCTTTTACGTTGCGGGCATACTTGGGGATGGCCCAGCCATCGTACCAGATGTTGCTGCCTTCACGGGGAACTACATAGTCCAGGTCCACGCCTACAGCTTCCGCTTCTTCAATGGCCCAGACGGCGTCGCCACTCCAGGTAAGGTTGAGCCATGCTTTGTTTTTGGTCATCATTTCTTTGCCGAAGTCGGCTTCCCATCCGGCAATGTTGGGTTTCAAGGCTTTCAGGTATTGCTCTGCAAGGGCAATGGCTTCAGGGGAATTGTCGTTCATCAGTTGCTCTACGGTGATGGTGCTGTCGGCAAGTTGCCGGGCATGGGCATAGATGATGGCAGTGCCGTAGGCATCGCGGTAACTGTCTTTCATCAGAATCTTACCACGGTTGACGGCATCCCAAAGGCATCCCCAGGAGCTGACTTCTTCAAGGGTCTTGAACTTCTTGTTATAGAGTATTCCGGCGGTACCCCACATGTAGGGAACGACGTAATCATTGGTGTGGCGACCGGGCTGGCTGATCTTCTCCAACTCTTTCTGAATATACGGGGAGATGTTGGGGATATAATCCGGAGTCTTCCCAAAATTGCGGTTGATAGGGAGGAGGAGATCTTTCTTCAACATTCGTTCGATGATGTATTCCGATGGGCATACAAGGTCGAAATCTTCCTGCCCGCGCTCAATTTTGGTGAGCATGATTTCGTTGATATCGAATACCTGGTAGATGATGCGGATATCTTCGCCCGTCTGCTCTTTGTACCAGGCAGGAAATTGGGCGAGGACTTCTTCGTCGATGTAATCTGCCCAGTTGTATACTTTCAGTACACGGCTGCGCTTCTCACTGGCACCGGTACAGGAGGCAAGGAGAAGGATGCAGAGAAGGAGGGGTATGTATTTCTTCATTGTTGATGGAATTAAGTTGTGATAAAGTGGTAGAGTGATAAGGTGATAGGGTGATAGGGTGGCTGCGCTATATAATGGAGTGACATCCCATTATCACTTTATCACTCTACCACCTTACCACACTATATATCATTCTTTCTTATTTCTTTCTGCTCTCTTATTAATCACAATCAGCAATACTAACACCGTTACAAAAATGATTGTTGACAGTGGGCGCAGTTCAGGAGTCAATCCACCCTTACGTGCGTCCGCATAGATGTATGTCGACAACGTTTCCAATCCTTCATTTCCTATAGTGAAGATCGTTACTGCGAAATCATCAATGGAAAGCGTGAAAGCGAGGATGAAACCGCTGATCATTCCCGGCAGAATTTCCGGGAAGATGACTTTGCGAAGCGCCTGGAAGGGGGTGGCTCCGAGGTCGAGGGCTGCTTCGTATACATTCTGATTCATTTTCTTCAGGCGGGGCATCACACTAAGCACCACATAAGGGGTACAAAAAGTGATGTGTGCCAATACCACCGTAGTAAATCCCTGCGAAATGCCAAAGCTGACAAACAGCAGGAACAGGGATACACCCGTAATGATATCCGCATTCATCATCGGAATAGCATTGGTGAAATTCATCACCTGACGTGCCCGGGAGCGCAAGTTAAAGATGCCGATAGCTGCCAGGCTTCCCAGCAGAGTGGATGCTGTGGCGGCAATCGTAGCAATGGCAAATGTGTTCCAGATGGCATTCATCAGTGAGTGGTGCATGCCGCCTGTAAATAGTGAACTGTATAACTTGGTAGAGAATCCTGTCCAGTTACCCAGTACCTTGGCCTCAGTGAAAGAGAAGATCATAATGATCAGGATGGGCGAATAGAGCAGGGCAAGCAGAAACCAAAGATAGCCTTTCGCCAGAATACGTGTCATCATATCACACCTCCGCTTTCATTTTGTGCACTGTCGTCCTCGTTGGTAAAGAGGGCGGTGACGCCAATCAGCAACAGCATGATGAGCGACAAGGCAGCGCCATAGTTCCACATTCCGTTATATATATTTTCTTGTACGGTAGTACCGAACAGTTTGATGTTGTTCATTGTCAGCAACTCGGCAATGGCAAAGGTGGAAACCGTGGGCATGAAAACCATCACCACACCGCTCATGATGCCGGGCATCGAAAGGGGGAGGATCACTTTACCGAATACCTGTACAGGCGTAGCTCCCAGGTCTTGGGCTGCTTCTATCAGACTGCCATCCATCTTCTGCAACGTATTGTAGATAGGGTATATCATGAATGGCAGGAAGTTGTAGACCATACCGAATACCAAAGCTCCTTCGCCCAGCGGCAGGTTGAGGAAATCAAACAATGCCACCGTGGCAAGTGTACGTATCAGGATGTTCACCCACATAGGCAGGATGAACAGTACAACCATGGTCTGGGAAGTGTTGAAGCGCTTCTGACTGAGAATATAAGCAGCCGGATAACCGAGCAGGAGGCATACCAGAGTCGTGATGACAGCTATTCCGATAGAGTAGACGAATGTGTTGATAGATTCGGGATGCATCATGAATTTGCGGAAGTTGGCAAACGTAAATGCGCTTTCAGCATCGGTGAAGGCATAGATCACAATGAGCAACAGGGGCATTACAACAAAGATAATGAGGAACAATGCGTAAGGAACTGTCCAGTTCCGGCGACGCATAAAGAAACGGGATATATTACTGAGCACTTCCTTTCTTATTAGCAGATTCGACAATAGGGATAGAACCGGTGGTCTGTGCCGGTGCAACAATTCGTATATTTTCGGGTGCGATGGTGATGCCGACACGGTCGCCGTCGTCCCAGACGTCAGTGGTGTCTACAAAGATATCCTCGTCCCAATCGGTAAACACGGTGAGATGGTAATGATTCCCTTTGTAAAGGATGAATTTCACTTCACCCGTCAGATGGCCGTCTTCTTCGTTATCTTCAAGGATGACGTTCCGGAAATCTATCTCTACCCGGACAGAACTGCCCGGTTCGATGTCCTGTACTTCAGTACACTCAAAGGTACAGCCGAGGAATTCAACGTGCGTGGCGTCTATGAGCTTGCCTTCGAAGCTGTTGCAGGTGCGTTCTTTCTTCATTACGTGAATGTCGAAAGGTTTCACGAGCAGACCGACTTCTCGTCCGGCTTCGAAACTGTGATAGTCCTGCACCATGAATTCGTAGCCCTCATTGGTCTGTACCATCATTTCGTAATGCACACCTTTGAAGATGCAAGAGGTGACAGTACCCGTCAGTTGGGCAGCAGCAGAAGGCTCAAATATATAGATATCTTCGGGACGGATGACTACATCAACGGGGATATTCTCTCCAAAGCCCTTGTCGACACATTCAAATTCGTGTCCGGCAAAGGATACTGCTTTGTCCTGAAGCATGAGCCCGTTCAGGATGTTACTTTCTCCGATGAAATCGGCAACGAAAGAGTTGATGGGTTCGTTGTAGATGTCTGTTGGCGTACCTATCTGCTGGATACGGCCTTCGCTCATCACGACGATGGTGTCGCTCAGAGTAAGGGCTTCTTCCTGGTCGTGGGTAACGTAGACGAAGGTGATTCCAAGTTTCTGGTGCATCTCTTTCAACTCCATTTGCATATCTTTACGCATTTTGAGGTCGAGAGCGGCAAGGGGCTCGTCCAGTAACAACACTTCGGGTTCGTTGACGATGGCACGGGCGATGGCAACACGTTGTTGCTGTCCGCCGGAGAGGGAATCGACGTCACGGTCTTCGTAGTCCGTCATACCTACCATGCGGAGGGCTTGTTTCACTTTCTTGCCAATGGTGGCTTCGGGCATCTTTTTGAGCTTCAGTCCGAAAGCGATGTTGTTGTACACGTTGAGGTGGGGGAAAAGGGCATACTTCTGAAAGACGGTATTCACCGGACGTTGGTGTGGCGGTGTTTGCGTGATGTCTTTTCCGGCGATGGTGATGATACCTTCCGAGGCGGTCTGGAAACCGGCTATCAGGCGCAACAAAGTAGTCTTGCCGCAGCCGGAAGGACCCAATATCGTTACAAATTCGCCCTTACGGACAGAGAGGTTTACATCATTCAGTACGGCTTTGTCTCCGAAGTATTTCGATACGTGCTCTACGCCGATGATGCAGTCAGACTTTTGCATAAGCGTTATTAAGTGTTTAACCTAAAACTAATAGAACGAATTCTGCCTTTCTAAAAAAGCGGGGACAAAGGTAGGGAATAAATTGGGAAAATGAAAGTTCTACATTCGATTTGCATTATCTTTGCCTCAAAAGCGAAGATAAGCGCATCTCGGCATAAAAAATGAATGAGTTCATTTTATTCTGCTCTCGGTTTGCATTATCTTTGTAGCATTAATGAATATTATATAGTAGAAGGAGGCAAGGACATGGGTAACAGAATATATCCCATCGGGATACAGAACTTCGAGAAGATTCGTAAAGAAGGATATGTATATGTGGATAAAACCGCATTGATGTATAAGTTAGTGAAGAGTGGGAGTTACTATTTCCTTTCCCGCCCCCGTCGTTTCGGGAAGAGTTTGCTGATTTCCACGCTCGAAGCCTATTTTGAAGCGAAACGGGACTTATTTGAAGGCTTGGCGGTGGACGCTTTGGAAAAAGACTGGGTGAAGCGTCCTGTGTTGCATCTGGACTTGAATATCGGGAAATATGATACGCCGGATAGTCTGGACAAGATACTGAATGAAACTCTTGACTACTGGGAGTCACTTTACGGAACGCGTTCTGCCGAAACGACCCTTGCCTTGCGCTTTGCAGGAGTTGTGGGACGGGCCTATGAGCAAAGTGGTGAGCGTGTAGCCATTCTCATCGACGAATATGACAAACCCTTGCTCCAAGCTATCGGCAACGAGGAACTGCAACGCGAATTCTGCAACACTCTGAAACCTTTCTATGGCGTATTGAAAACCATGGACGGTTGCATCAAGTTTGCCCTGCTGACGGGAGTGACCAAGTTCGGCAAAGTAAGTGTGTTCAGTGACCTGAACAATCTGAATGACATCTCCATGGACGAGCCGTTCATTTCCATCTGTGGAATCACCGAAAAGGAGATACATCTTAATTTTGAAGAAGACCTGCACGAATTGGCAGCCGCGCAGAAAATGACGTATCAGGAAGTATGCAATGAACTGAAGGCCTGCTATGACGGTTATCACTTTACAGAAAACACGGACGGCATCTACAATCCTTTCAGTTTGCTGAATACATTCTTTAAGATGAAATTCGGTAACTATTGGTTTGAGACCGGAACGCCCACTTACCTTGTGGAATTGTTGAAACGCAATCATTACAATTTGGAGCGCATGGCACATGAAGAAACGGATGCTGATGTGCTGAACTGTATTTATGGCGACAACGAACCCATACCAGTTATTTTCCAAAGCGGTTATCTCACGATAAAGGGGTATGACAAACGTTTCGGGCTTTACCGTCTTGGTTTCCCAAACCGGGAAGTAGAAGAGGGCTTTATCAGATTTCTGATGCCGTTTTATACCCGTTTTAACCAGTTAGAAGCACCGTTTGAGATACAAAAATTTGTCCGTGAGATAGAGATGGGCCAACCTAACGCTTTCTTTAAGAGGCTGCAAAGCTTTTTTGCCGACACACCTTATGAATTAGTGAAAGACTTGGAATTACATTACCAAAATGTACTGTTTATCGTCTTCAAACTGGTAGGTTTCTATACACAGGCGGAGTATCACACTTCGGAAGGGCGGGTGGATTTGGTGGTGAAGACTGCCGATTACATTTATGTCATGGAATTCAAGCTGGAAGGTACTGCAGAGGAGGCCTTGCAACAAATAGAAGAAAAACAGTATGCTCTTCCTTTTGAGGCAGACCCGAGGAAATTATTCAAAATAGGTGTGAACTTCAGTAATAAAACAAGGAATATAGAGAAATGGGTTGTTGAGTGACAGAATGCCACATCTAAACAAACGCAATGCCACACTTTAACGATCATAAAGTGTGGCATTGCGTTTGTTTAGATGTGGCATTTTACCTGCTGAAGTGTGGCATTACAATTTCATAATGTGTATGCCGCTTCGTGCACATCTGCCACCGCCCGTCCGCTCGGGTCATTCTTTCCTTGCAGTGCAGTATCCCAGGCAAGGGCCTCGGCTGTAGAGCAAGCCACGCTGGGCACACTGGGCACGCTTCGGGCAGCCGACTGACTGGGGAAGTGTTCCTCGAAAATGCTACGATAGTAATATTCCTCCTTATTCTGTGGCGGATTGATGGGAAACCGTTCGGCAGCATGTTCCATCTGATGGTCGGTCACGGCGGCAGAAGTAATGGCCTTCAGTGTATCGATCCAATTGTAACCGACGCCATCGGAGAACTGCTCTTTTTGCCGCCAGGCAACACTCTGAGGCAGCATATCTTGAAAAGCTTCGCGCACAATGCGTTTCTCTACTTCTTTACCCGGACACATCTTGACGGCAGGGCTGAGGCTCATTGCCACATCCAGAAACTCTTTATCGAGGAAGGGAACACGACCTTCCACCCCCCAGGCAGCAAGGCTCTTATTGGCACGCAGACAGTCGTATAAGTGCAGTTTGGAGAGCTTACGGATCGTTTCTTCGTGGAAAGCCTGCGGTGTGGGGGCTTTGTGGAAGTAGAGATAACCCCCGAAAACCTCATCGGCACCTTCACCACTAAGCACCATCTTGATGCCCATAGACTTGATGACACGTGCCAACAGGTACATCGGTGTGGAGGCACGCACAGTGGTAACGTCGTATGTTTCGATAAAGTAGATGACATCACGCAAGGCATCGAGCCCTTCCTGAATGGTATAATTGATTTCATGGTGAACAGTGCCGATGTATTCCGCCACTTCACGGGCTTTAACCAAGTCCGGTGCACCGTGCAGGCCAACAGCAAAGGAGTGGAGTTGAGGCCACCAGGCTTCGCTCTGGTTATCGGTTTCAATACGCTTGCGGGCATACTTCTTGGCAATGGCGGAGATGACGGAAGAGTCGAGCCCACCACTGAGCAGAACACCGTAAGGAACATCGGACATTAACTGACGTTGCACGGCAGCTTCAAGGGAGAGTTTTACGCTGTTGATTTCCGGTTGGGTAGCCCGGCGGGCGGTGGTGTCATTGGCTTTGACGGCGGCATAATCGGTCCAAGGGCGCTGATACCAACGGTGCATTTTCCCTTCGCGTCCCCAGAAGTAATGTCCGGGTAGAAAAGGCTCGTAGGCATCACAGAAACCTTCAAGAGCTTTCAGTTCGCTACCGACGTAGATATGTCCCTGGTCGTCACGACCGATATAAAGAGGGATTACCCCGATAGGGTCACGGGCAATCAGGTAATCGTCTGTTTCCTCATCGTAAAGGGCAAAGGCAAAGATACCGTTCAATTCTTCAAGGAAATGAATGCCTTTATCCTTATATAATGCGAGGATGACTTCACAGTCCGATCCTGTACGGAAAGCATATTTGCCGGCGTAGCGGGAACGGATTTCCCGGTGATTATAGATCTCACCGTTGACGGCAAGGATTTGCTTGCCATCCGGAGAGTACAAAGGTTGTCCGCCACTTTCCGGATCGACGATGGAAAGACGTTCGTGAGCCAGGATGGCACTGCCGCCTACATAAATACCACTCCAGTCCGGTCCGCGATGACGGATTTTCTGCGCCATTCGAAGCGCCTTATTTCTCAATTCTTGGGATTGAGATTTGATATTGAAGATACCTACGATTCCACACATGATGATTAATTATTAATTATAAATTATGAATTGTGGTGGATGACTTTTTATCTGCGTCCTTCGCCCCCCAAAAAAAACTCTGAAACTCGTTGCGCTACTCTCCGTCCGTCCGCAAGTGCATGCACCACAAGGCTGGCACCACGTGCCGCATCACCTGCCACAAACACATTTTCCGGAAATTCAGGCTGTTCCGGTTTCAGGAAGCCCATGGCCAGAAGTACCATATCAGCGTCTATCACTTCCTTCTTTCCGGTAGGCTTCATGGTAGGGCGTCCACCATCCTGAGCCGGAATCCATTCCACTTCTTCCACCTCTACACCGCAGACTTTTCCATTCTTGCCAATAAACTGATTGGATGCCAGCGACCAGCGGCGCGTGCAACCTTCTTCGTGACTTGAAGTCGTCTTCAGTACAATGGGCCATTGCGGCCAGGGAGTAGCGTCATTGTGACCTACGGGAGGCTGTGGCATGATCTCAATCTGTGTTACACTCACGGCTCCCTGGCGGATGCTCGTACCGATACAATCCGATCCTGTATCACCGCCACCGATGACGAGAACCCGTTTGCCTTTGGCATTTACCAGACGGTCTTTCGGGAACGTTTCTCCATCGAGAATCTGATTTTGCTGGGACAGCATTTCAAGGGCAAGATAAATACCTTTCAGTTCGCGTCCGGGAATGTTGAGGTCGCGTGCCTGCGGTGTCCCGGTGCAGATGCAGTAGGCATCAAAGCCGGCAGGGAGTTTCTGTACATCTACCGTTACGCCCATTTCGAACTTGATGCCTTCGGCTTCAAGTACTCCCATCCGGCGGTCGATTACTGCTTTATCGAGTTTAAAATTAGGAATACCATAGCGTAGTAATCCGCCGGGCATGGGTTTGCTGTCAAAAAGGGTTACTTCATAGCCTTTAGCATTCAGCCGGCAGGCGGCGGAGAGTCCCGCAGGACCTGCACCGATAATGGCAACCCGCTTTCCATTACGTTCGGGCTGAATGGGCACGATGTAACCTTCGCGAAAAGCCGCTTCGGCAATAGCTGCCTCGTTTTCACGAATGGTGACAGGCTCATCGCACGAAAGCTTCAGTACGCACGACTTTTCGCAAAGTGCCGGGCAGATGCGTCCGGTAAATTCGGGGAAGTCGTTTGTGGCGGCGAGCACTTCGTATGCTTCACGCCATTTACCTTTATAAAGTGCATCCTGAAATTCTGGCTGTTTATTGCCTAACGGGCATGCCCAGTGACAGAAGGGTACACCGCAATCCATGCAACGTGATGCCTGGAGTTTGCGTTCGTGACTGTTTAAAGTTTGCTCCACCTGACTGAAGTCGGTGATGCGTTCGTGGACAGGACGGTATCCCGCTTCCTGTCGTGGTATGTTTAAGAATGCTTTTGGATTTCCCATTATACTATTCTTTAGTTTGACTAAGTAAATGTTTGTAATTAGTTTGTTTGCATAATTAAGTAGGCGACTAAACAGTAATTGTCAACTGTCAATTCTAATAATCTCTCTGCATCTCTGCAATCTTCTGTTGCAGTTTCCGCATTTGCTCCTCTTGCAACACCTTTTTGTACTCGATGGGGACTATCTGGATAAACTCATCCACATATCGGTTCCAGTCATCAAGCATGATGCGTGCCAAGTTGGAGCCTGTATAGAGGTAGTGCTGACGAATGAGTTCGTGCAATTCCTTACGATAGGATGCTTCTTCTATGAGGCTTAGTTCCACCATTTCCATATTGCAGAAATAATCGAAGTTTCCATCCTTATTCCACACGTATGCTACACCGCCCGACATGCCGGCTGCGAAGTTACGCCCTGTTGAACCGAGGACTACTACACGACCGCCCGTCATGTACTCGCAACAATGATCGCCTACACCCTCTACAACGGCAATGGCACCGGAATTACGGACAGCGAAACGCTCGCCTACGCGCCCATTGATGTAAACTTCACCACTGGTTGCGCCATAGAGCAAGGTATTTCCTGCAATCGTATTCTTCTCGGCCTGGAAGTTAGAGCGTACCGGAGGCAACACAGCAATCCGTCCGCCCGAAAGGCCTTTGCCGAGGTAATCGTTCGCTTCACCTTCCAGTTTGAAGTTGACACCCGGTACAAGGAATGCACCGAAACTTTGTCCTGCAGAACCTTTGAACTTTACGTTCAACGTATGTTCCGGCAGTCCCGCTTCACCGTACTTCGCGGCAATGGTGCCCGAAAGCATGGCTCCGCAAGCACGATCTGTATTGGCAATCGTATATTCCAGTGAGATTTCTTTCTGGTTTTCCAGAGCTTCAGTAGCGGCATGCAGCATCTCAACGTCTTTTACGTGGTCGATGCCATGTTGCTGGTCGATGGTGTGACGGATGGCTGCACCATTATCAACGCGTGCCAGTATTTGGTCGAAAGTAATCAGGGATTGCTTAGGGGATTCGTTTTCTGACTTGCGGATAATAAGATCCGTGCGTCCGATGATGTCATCCATACGTTCCACACCGATTTCGGCGAGATACTCCCGCACTTCCTGTGCCAGGAAAGTGAAGAAGTTCACCAGGTATTCGCTACGTCCGTGGAAGCGTCGGCGAAGTTCCTCATTTTGCGTCGCCACACCTACAGGGCAGGTATTCTGGTGGCATTTACGCATCATGACGCAGCCCAGTACAATCAAAGCGCTGGTTGCAAAACCGAACTCTTCGGCACCCAGCATCGCCATCAGTACGATGTCACGACCGGTTTTCAGTTGTCCGTCCACTTGCAGCATCACTTGCCCGCGCAGACCGTTCAGTACAAGGGTCTGTTGCGTTTCACTCAGTCCCAGTTCAGGAGAGATACCGGCATAGCGGATACTGGAGGCAGGAGAAGCCCCCGTGCCTCCTTCCGCACCGGAGATGACAATAAGGTCGGCTTTTGCTTTGGCCACTCCGGCTGCAATGGTTCCTACGCCGCTTTCGGCTACCAGTTTCACGCTGATCTTGGCACGGGGATTTACATTCTTCAGGTCGAAGATTAACTGTGCCAAGTCCTCAATAGAATAAATGTCGTGATGGGGCGGGGGAGAAATCAATGAAATGCCGGGAATGGAGTGACGTGTTTTAGCAATCACCTGATCTACTTTAAAGCCCGGCAACTGACCGCCTTCACCCGGTTTGGCCCCTTGTGCCACTTTGATTTGTATTTCATCGGCGTTCACCAGATACTCCGTTGTTACGCCGAAACGTCCCGAAGCCACCTGCTTGATGGCACTACGCAGACTGGTTCCGTCTTCGCGGGGCGTAAAGCGTGCGCTGTCTTCGCCTCCCTCACCTGTGTTGCTGCGTCCGTGAATCCGGTTCATGGCAATGGCCATTGCCTCATGTGCTTCTTTGCTGATAGACCCATAACTCATGGCACCCGTCACAAAGCGGTGCATGATGCTTTCTACCGGTTCAACCTTATCTATAGAAATGGGGGCACGGCGGAAATCCAGGAAGTCGCGCAGGAAGATAGGCGCTTCTTTTCCATCTACCAGACTGGTGAATTCTTTGAATTTCTTATAGCTGCCCAAGCGTGTGGCGAGTTGCAAGGTAGAAATGGTTTCCGGATTCCAGGCATGTTTTTCTCCGTCTTTACGGAAAGCATACAAACCGTTGTTGGGGAGTAATCCGTCTACCTGTGCGGCAAAGCCTGCATCGTGGAATGCTATTGCATCGTGTGCCACTTCATCCAGCCGGATACCGCCTATAGTGGATCTCAACCCGCCGAAATAAGCATTGCTGAGCTCTTCACTCAAACCTACGGCTTCGAATATTTTCGCTCCCCGATACGAGCGGATGGTACTGATACCCATTTTACTCATAATCTTGAACAGTCCCTTGCAGATGGCTTTGATATATTTCTTTTCGGCAGTGGCATAATCCAACTGGATTTCTTCCTTCGCCACCAGCTTGTCGATCACGGCGAATGCCATGTAAGGGTTCAGGGCGCTGGCGCCAAATCCCAGTAACAGGGCTGCGTGCATCACCTCGCGTATTTCGCCGCTTTCCACTACCAATGCCGTCTGTACGCGTTTTCCTACCGAAATCAGGTGGTGGTGCACTGCGCTTACTGCCAGCAGGGAGGGGATAGCCGCATGAGTGGCATCCACATCACGGTCGCTTAGTACAATGTAGTTCACCCCTTCGCTGACGGACTCTTCCGCTTGCTTGCAAAGTGCTGTGAGTGCTTCCTGCAATCCGGCACGCCCCTTTGCCACTTCAAACAGCAAGGGTAGTTTCACCGTTTTGAAACCTTTGTAGCGGATGTTGCAAAGAATATCCAGTTGTGCATTGCTCAGGATGGGATGGTTGAGGCGCACCATCTTGCAATGGCTTTCGCTGGGTGTCAGGATGTTCATGCCCACGGCGCCGATATATTCCGTCAGTGACATTACCAGTTCCTCGCGTATAGGGTCGATAGGCGGATTGGTGACTTGTGCAAACTGCTGGCGGAAGTAGTTGTACAGCAGTTGCGGCTTATCCGAAAGCACGGCAAGCGGCGTATCATTCCCCATTGAGTTGATAGGCTCAGCACCTGTGGTACACATAGGGACGATGAGCCGCTCCACATCTTCCTTGGAATAGCCGAAGGTGCGCAGCATCCTCTCGTAATTCTCTACGCTATGGGGGACTTTGCGCCCGCTTTTCAGTTCATCCAGTTCGATGCGGTTTGTTGCCAGCCAACTGCGGTAAGGCTTGGCTTCGGCCAACTGTTTTTTCAATTCTCCGTCGTAGTAGATTTCTCCTTTTTCGGTATCTACCAGTAGTATCTTACCCGGTTGCAGGCGTCCTTTCTCTTTGATGTCTCCCGGTTCGAAATCCATCACGCCCACTTCGCTGGCAACTACCATCATGTCGTTGTGCGTAATTAAATAGCGTGCAGGACGCAATCCGTTACGGTCGAGCATACCGCCTGCAAAACGTCCGTCGCTGAACAGCAAGGCGGCAGGGCCATCCCATGGTTCCATCAGGATGGAATGGTATTCATAGAATGCTTTCAGGTCTTCGCTGATGGGGTTCTTTTCATTGAAAGATTCCGGCACCAGCATGGCCATGGCGTGCGGCAGGCTGAGGCCTGACATAACGAGGAATTCCAATACATTGTCCAGTGAGGCACTGTCGCTCATTCCCGGCTGAATGATAGGGCGTATCTCTCTGATGTCGCCCAGGACGGGAGAGGAGAGCACACTTTCGCGGGCTTCCATCCAACCCCGGTTACCGCGGATGGTATTGATTTCGCCGTTGTGCGCCAAGAGGCGGAACGGTTGTGCCAGTCCCCAGGTAGGGAAGGTGTTAGTGCTAAAGCGGGAGTGCACCAGTGCTATGCCGCTGGTGAAGTAGGGGTTTGTCAGATCGGGGAAGTAGCCTCGCAGTTGCAGTGAAGAGAGCATACCTTTATAGATGATGTTCTTCGTGGATAGGGAGACAACGTAGAAATCCTCGCGCGTGGCAATATCCGATTTGCGTACTTTGTTTTCTATTCTTTTTCTTATGAGATAGAGTTTACGGTCGGCTGTCTCGCTTTCCGTAAATCCGGTGATGAAAATCTGTTTGATATCCGGTTCGTTGGCAAGTGCCGATTCTCCCAGAATTTCTGGACAAGTGGGCACATTGCGCAGGTGCATCAATGTCAATCCTTCTTTTTCAATCTCTTCGATGATAATACTTAAGATAGCACCTTGGTCTTTCTCGTCTTTCGGCAGAAAGAGAAGACCTGTACCGTATTTCCCTTTTTCGGGGACAGGAATACCCTGCAAAAGAATAAACTCATGCGGGATTTGCAGCAGGATGCCGGCACCGTCTCCGGTTTTGTTATCCGCACCTTCGGCACCCCGGTGACGCATGTTCTCCAACACCTTCAATGCAGACTCTACCAGTTCGTGTGACTTGCCTCCATGTATGTTCACTAACATACCGACACCACAAGCGTCATGCTCGTTCTCTGCATCATACAAGCCCAACTGCCTGGGCTGTCGTTGATATACAGGATGTTGGCTTTCTTCCTTTCCCTGTTGTCCGGCTTTTCTCTTTGTTTCGTTGTTAAAAAGTTCTTCTTTCATCTTTTTAAGTTTACTTTATTCTGTAGTAATACCTATTATTGCTATCAAAATGTTTGGCAAAAGTATTAATTTAATTTCAAATTGGTATTATAATGCTTGTTTTTGTGACTTGCAAAATATCTGTTTATTGGAACTGTGTTTTAGATTGAAATAAAATACGTGCTTTTGTGTTTTAGATTGAAATAAAATATGTACTTTATGTTTTATATTGCAAGTATGCCTTTCTCTCGTTCGAGAAATTGTCATATTGCCATAATGCCAAATAGCCAAAGAGGAAGTGCATGACATTTTTTTCGTTTCGTCCTTGTCCGGATATAACCAAGTCCGTACCAACTCCGTGTCAAGTCCATACCAACTCCGTACCAAGTTCGTTCCTATAGATACGGAGATGGTACGGACTTGATACAGTGTTGATATGGGTTTAACATGGATTTAGTCTCTTTACCCGTTGGTGGAATTAACTTCTTTCTGCTGGGATATGAATAAAATGTGATAAGGTGATAATGTGATAAGGTGGTAGTGGGATAACATTCTGTGATATATAGCGCAGCCACTTTATCACATTACCACCTTATCACTCTTTTATTCCTTTTTGTAGGGTTATGAATCAAACAGATGATTATTGCGCAACTCAAGGCTGAAAGGCTTAGGCTACGCTAAATTATCATTTGATTCCTTTTTTTCTTCTAATGAGCTAATTTATTTAGCTCAACAGCGGATGGGGTGAATTTCACTTTCAACCGATGTTTGTTATGAATTAATTCCGCCAACGGGTTCTCTTTATCTTATTAGTCATTTCCTTTGGCTTTGGCTATTTGGCTTTTTGGCAATTTGGCAACGTTGAAAAACGGCACTCTTTGCCGGATTAGAAGATTTTTCCGCTATCTCCTTTCAATATAATACTAAAATTCTACTGCTTGCTTTGAGATTATAAAATTGTTCCTTTTGCTTTCATAAGTTTGTTTTCTTTAACTTTTTGACAAGAAAACATCTTTTTTCTATTCTTTTGATAAATAAATAGGTAAAACATTAACTTTATGTTCTCGGGTTTTTATATCTTTGCAGCGCAAAATCAAATATTAATTAGTATGTGTGGAATAGTAGGCTATATTGGTCCAAAGAAGGCCTACCCCATTCTTATCAAAGGATTGAAGCGATTAGAGTATCGCGGATATGATAGTGCAGGGGTAGCATTAATCAGTGATAACCGACAGTTGAACGTTTACAAAACGAAAGGTAAGGTTTCGGAACTGGAAACTTTCGTTACTCAAAAAGATATTTCCGGTAACATCGGAATTGCCCATACCCGTTGGGCCACGCACGGGGAACCTTGCTCCGCTAACGCCCATCCTCATTATTCCTCTTCCGAACATCTTGCTCTCATCCACAACGGTATCATCGAAAACTACGCCGTCCTCAAAGAAAAACTTCAGGCCAAAGGCTATTCATTCAAAAGCAGTACGGACACCGAAGTATTGGTGCAGCTGATAGAATTCATCCAGAAATCCAAAAATACAGATTTGCTGACTGCTGTGCAATTAGCGTTGCGTGAAGTAATCGGTGCTTATGCTATTGCCGTGCTGGATAAGGACAATCCGGATGAGATTATAGCAGCCCGCAAGAGTAGCCCGTTGGTGGTAGGTATCGGTGAAGATGAGTTTTTCTTGGCTTCGGATGCTACGCCGATTGTGGAATATACAGATAAAGTCGTATATTTGGAAGATGAAGAGATCGCCGTCATCCGCCGCGGAGAGAAACTGAAGGTGGTGAACCTGAAAAATGTGGAATGTCCGCACGAAGTGAAGACGGTGGCACTGAACCTGGGGCAGTTGGAAAAGGGTGGTTATCCGCACTTCATGCTGAAAGAGATTTTTGAGCAGCCCGATTGTATTCATGACTGTATGCGCGGACGTATCAATGTAGAAAGTACAAATGTGGTGCTTTCCGCAGTGATTGATAACAAAGACCGCCTGCTGGCAGCCAAACGTTTCATCATCGTGGCGTGCGGTACTTCCTGGCATGCGGCGCTTATCGGAAAACATCTGATAGAAAGTCTTTGCCGCATTCCGGTGGAAGTGGAGTATGCTTCAGAATTCCGTTACCGTGATCCGGTGATAGACAGTAAGGATGTGGTGATTGCGATTTCGCAAAGTGGCGAGACGGCGGATACATTGGCAGCTGTGGAACTGGCGCGGAGCCGTGGGGCATTTATCTATGGCATCTGCAATGCGATTGGTTCGTCTATTCCGAGGGCTACGCATACGGGCTCTTATATCCACGTAGGCCCTGAAATCGGAGTGGCTTCCACCAAAGCGTTTACGGGACAGGTGACAGTGCTCACCATGCTGGCGCTGACGCTTGCCAAAGAGAAGAATACGATAGATGAGGGGCAATTCCTTGCCATCGTGCAGGAGTTGAACCGTATTCCTGATAAGATGAAAGAAGTGCTGAAGCTGAACGGCAGCATTGCAGAGCTTTCCAAGATTTTCACGTATGCGCATAACTTTATTTATCTGGGACGCGGATATTCGTATCCCGTAGCCCTGGAAGGTGCGTTGAAGCTGAAAGAAATCTCTTATATCCATGCCGAGGGTTATCCGGCTGCTGAAATGAAGCACGGGCCTATCGCATTGGTAGATGCTGAAATGCCGGTAGTAGTGATTGCTACACAGAACGGGCTTTATGAGAAAGTATTGAGCAACATACAGGAAATCAAGGCGCGTAAGGGCAAAGTGATCGCTCTGGTGACAAAAGGGGATACGGTTATCAGCAAGATTGCCGATACTTGTATCGAGTTGCCGGAAACAATTGAGTGCCTTGACCCGTTGATTACTACGGTACCGTTGCAGCTATTGGCGTACCATATCGCAGTATGCAAGGGGATGGATGTGGATCAGCCGAGGAATCTGGCGAAGAGCGTAACAGTGGAATAAAGAGGGTAATATGAAATAAATAGTAAACGATAAATTGTACTTTGTAAATTGTAAATGAACTGATGGAAGAACTGAAGCATGAATGTGGCGTTGCCATGATACGCCTGCTGAAACCTCTGGAATACTATGAACAGAAGTACGGCACATGGATGTACGGTTTGAATAAACTCTATCTTCTGATGGAGAAGCAGCACAATCGCGGACAAGAAGGTGCTGGTCTGGCTTGCGTAAAGCTGGAAGCAAATCCCGGTGAGGAGTATATGTTCCGTGAGCGTGCACTCGGTTCGGGCGCCATTACCGAGATATTCGGTACGGTGCAGGGCAACTTTAAGGATCTGACAAAAGAGCAGCTTCATGATGCGGATTACGCTAAAAAATACCTCCCTTTTGCGGGCGAGGCTTACATGGGGCACTTGCGTTATTCCACTACCGGAAAGAGCGGTATTTCATACGTGCACCCTTTCCTGAGGCGTAACAACTGGCGGGCTAAGAACCTCGCTCTCTGCGGCAATTTCAACATGACGAACGTGGATGAGATTTTTGCACGTATCACGGCTATCGGTCAGCATCCACGGAAGTATGCCGATACATACATCATGCTGGAACAAGTGGGGCACCGTCTCGATCGTGAAGTGGAGCGCCTCTTCAATCTTGCCGAAGCGGAAGGATTGACAGGCATGGGCGTGACTCACTATATAGAAGATCATATGGACCTGGCAAACGTGCTGCGCACTTCGAGCAAGGAGTGGGACGGGGGCTATGTGATATGCGGGCTGACGGGAAGCGGTGAATCGTTTGCCGTACGCGACCCGTGGGGAATCCGCCCTGCGTTCTGGTATCAGGATGATGAAGTGGCAGTGCTTGCCAGCGAACGTCCTGTGATACAGACTGCTTTCAATGTGCCGGCAGGCAGTATTAAGGAATTGATGCCCGGACAAGCTTTGCTGATTAACAAGGCGGGCAAGCTGCGCACCACCCAGATCAATAAAGTGCGTGAGGTGAAACCCTGTTCTTTCGAACGTATTTATTTCTCACGAGGCAGTGATGTGGATATTTACAGGGAACGTAAACTATTGGGTGAGAAACTGATACCTAACATCTTGAAAGCCATTAATAAAGACCTTGACCATACCGTGTTTTCCTTCATCCCGAATACAGCGGAAGTTGCTTTCTACGGCATGTTGCAGGGACTGGATGATTATCTGAATGAAGAGAAAGTGCAACAGATTGCTTCCCTGGGACATAGCCCTAATCTGGAGGAACTGGAGCAGATACTTTCCCGCCGTATCCGTAGTGAGAAGGTAGCCATCAAGGATATCAAACTGCGCACGTTTATTGCAGAAGGAAACAGCCGCAATGACTTGGCTGCGCACGTGTATGATATCACCTATGGCAGTCTGGTGCCGGGTGTGGACAATCTTGTCATTATTGACGACTCCATTGTACGCGGAACCACTCTGAAACAGAGTATCATTGGTATTCTCGACCGCCTGGGTCCCAAGAAGATTGTGATTGTTTCTTCGTCCCCGCAGGTGCGTTATCCCGATTATTACGGCATCGACATGGCAAAGATGAGTGAATTCATTGCTTTCAAAGCTGCCATCGAATTACTGAAAGACCGGGATATGAAAGATGTGATTGCCGCTGCCTACCGCAAATCGAAAGACCAGATGGGGCTGCCGAAGGAGCAAATGGTGAACTATGTGAAGGATATCTATGCACCTTTCACTGACGAGGAAATCTCCGCCAAGATGGTGGAACTGCTGACACCTGCTGGAACAAAGGCGAAGGTGGAAATCGTATACCAACCGTTGGAGGGGCTGCATGAGGCTTGTCCCAATCATCGGGGAGACTGGTATTTCAGCGGTGATTATCCTACGCCGGGCGGGGTGAAGATGCTGAATAATGCTTTCATTGACTATATAGAACAAGTATATCAATTTTAACGAAATAGTGTTTAGTGATAAGTGATTAACGTTAATCACTTATCACTAAACACTAATCACTAACTAACATGAGAAATGTAACTCTTATCCTCGACGACGGGAGCCGCTTCCACGGCAAGTCGTTTGGCTACGAAAAGCTGGTAGCGGGAGAAGTGGTTTTCAACACAGCTATGACGGGGTATCCCGAGAGCTTGACTGACCCCTCGTATGCCGGACAGTTGATGACGCTCACTTATCCGTTGGTGGGCAATTATGGTGTGCCGCCTTTCACTATCGAACCGAATGGACTGGCTACCTTTATGGAAAGTGAACGTATCCATGCGGAAGCCATCATTGTAAGTGATTATAGTGAGGACTTTAGCCATTGGAACGCTGTGGAAAGCTTGGCTGATTGGCTGAAGCGCGAACAGGTGCCAGGCATCACAGGTATCGATACGCGTGAGCTGACAAAGGTGCTCCGCGAACATGGCGTGATGATGGGGAAGATTGTTTTTGATGATGAACCGGAGAATGTGCCCGATGCCGTGTATGCGGGAGTGAACTATGTGGATAAGGTGAGTTGCAAGGAGATAATCCGGTACAACGAAGGTGCGGGTAAGAAGAAAGTAGTCCTGGTGGATTGTGGAGTGAAGAGCAATATTCTTCGCTGTCTGCTGAAGCGTGATGTGGAAGTCATCCGTGTGCCTTGGGACTATGATTATAATGAACTGGAGTTCGACGGACTTTTCATCAGTAACGGCCCGGGTGATCCGGATACCTGTGATGCTGCGGTGCAGAATATCCGCCGGGCAATGAAGAATGAAAAACTACCTATCTTCGGTATCTGCATGGGAAATCAGTTGCTGAGTAAGGCAGGAGGAGCAAAGATATACAAGCTGAAATATGGTCATCGCAGTCACAATCAGCCGGTGCGTATGGTGGGTACGGAACGTTGCTTCATCACTTCGCAGAATCATGGTTATGCAGTGGACAACACTACGCTGACGGAAGATTGGGAACCGCTGTTTATCAATATGAACGACGGGTCTAATGAAGGCATTAAGCATAAACGGAATCCCTGGTTCTCTGCACAATTCCATCCAGAAGCTGCCAGCGGGCCGACGGATACGGAGTTTTTGTTTGATGAGTTCGTGAAATTGCTGTAAAATAGTATCTCAATTCCCCTCCTCAGACGGAGGAGGGGAATTGAGATAGATTTTAGAAATATAATGAATAAATAGAAATGAAAGAAAACAATATAAAGAAAGTCCTGCTACTCGGTTCCGGTGCACTGAAAATCGGCGAGGCAGGTGAGTTCGACTACTCCGGTAGCCAGGCACTCAAAGCCTTGAAAGAAGAAGGTATCTACACCGTTCTTATCAACCCGAACATCGCTACTGTGCAGACTTCGGAAGGCGTTGCCGACCAGATTTACTTCCTGCCTGTCACTCCTTATTTTGTAGAGAAAGTCATCGAAAAAGAACGTCCGGATGGCGTTATGCTTGCCTTTGGTGGACAAACGGCACTGAACTGCGGTGTTGCCCTTTACAAAGACGGAGTTTTTGAGAAATATGGTGTAAAAGTTCTCGGTACTCCCGTACAAGCCATTATCGATACGGAAGATCGTGAGATTTTCGTTCATAAACTGAATGAAATCAATGTAAAGACTATTAAAAGCGAAGCCGTAGAAAATGCCATTGATGCCCGTCGTGCTGCTGCCGAATTGGGTTATCCGGTGATTGTCCGCGCTGCATACGCGCTTGGTGGACTGGGTTCCGGCTTCTGTGACAATGAAGAAGAATTGGATGTGTTGGTTGAGAAAGCTTTCTCTTTCTCCCCGCAGGTGCTTGTGGAAAAATCCTTGCGTGGATGGAAAGAAGTGGAGTATGAGGTGGTGCGCGACCGCTTTGACAACTGTATCACCGTTTGTAACATGGAGAACTTCGACCCGCTGGGCATCCATACGGGAGAGTCCATTGTCATCGCTCCGTCACAGACGCTCAGTAACTCCGACTATCATAAGCTGCGCGAACTTGCTATCCGTATCATTCGCCATATCGGTATTGTAGGAGAATGTAATGTGCAGTATGCTTATGATCCTGAAAGTGAGGATTATAGAGTGATTGAAGTAAATGCCCGCTTGAGCCGTTCTTCTGCTCTGGCCTCTAAAGCTACGGGTTATCCGCTTGCTTTCGTTGCTGCAAAACTCGGTCTTGGCTACGGATTGTTCGACCTTAAGAATTCTGTAACGAAAACCACAAGTGCTTTCTTTGAACCTGCATTGGACTATGTGGTCTGCAAAATTCCCCGTTGGGACTTAGGTAAGTTCCATGGTGTAGACAAGGAACTGGGTTCCAGTATGAAGTCAGTAGGCGAGGTGATGGCTATCGGTCGTACTTTTGAAGAAGCCATTCAGAAAGGTCTGCGTATGATAGGACAGGGGATGCATGGTTTCGTAGAGAATAAGGAACTTGTTATCTCTGATATAGACAAGGCGCTCCGTGAACCGACGGATAAGCGTATCTTCGTCATATCCAAAGCTTTCCGTGCCGGGTATACCGTTGATCAGGTGCACGAACTGACGAAGATCGATAAGTGGTTCCTGGAGAAGCTGATGAACATCATGAACACCAGCAAAGAGTTGGAGCAGTGGAGCAAGAACCACAAACAGATAGCCGATCTGCCTTTTGAATTGCTGAAAAAAGCCAAGGTACAAGGTTTTTCCGATTTCCAGATAGCCCGCGCCATCGGTTATGAAGGGGACATGGAAGACGGTATCCTCTATGTGCGCAATCATCGTAAGAGCGTTGGCATTGTCCCTGTAGTGAAGCAGATAGATACTCTTGCTGCCGAATATCCTGCACAGACTAATTATCTGTATCTGACGTACAGTGGCATTGCTAATGATGTTCATTACCTCGGTGATCGTAAATCCATCGTTGTACTCGGTTCCGGTGCGTATCGTATCGGGTCTTCCGTAGAGTTTGACTGGTGCGGTGTGCAGGCACTGAATACCATCCGTAAAGAGGGGTATCGCAGCGTTATGATCAACTATAATCCCGAAACCGTATCTACGGACTACGATATGTGCGACCGCCTCTACTTCGATGAACTTACCTTCGAACGGGTAATGGATATCCTTGAACTGGAAAATCCGCACGGGGTGATTGTTTCTACCGGTGGTCAGATACCGAATAACCTTGCCCTTCGACTTGATGCGCAGAAGGTACCTATCCTCGGTACTTCCGCCAAAAGCATTGACAATGCTGAAGACCGTGAGAAGTTCTCCGCCATGCTGGATCGTATCGGTGTAGACCAGCCTCGCTGGCGTGAGCTTACGAGCATGGACGACATCAACGAGTTTGTGGAAGAAGTAGGTTTCCCGGTACTTGTGCGTCCGTCGTATGTGCTTTCAGGTGCTGCAATGAACGTTTGTTCCAATCAGGAAGAATTGGAACGCTTCCTGCAACTTGCGGCCAATGTATCGAAGAAGCATCCAGTGGTTGTCAGCCAGTTCATCGAACATGCCAAGGAGGTGGAGATGGATGCGGTGGCACAGAACGGAGAAATTGTGGCATACGCTATCTCTGAACATATTGAGTTTGCCGGGGTACATTCGGGCGATGCTACGATTCAATTTCCGCCTCAGAAGCTTTATGTGGAGACGGTACGCCGCATTAAGCGTATCAGTCGTGAGATTGCACGCGAACTGAATATTTCCGGTCCGTTCAATATCCAGTATCTGGCCCGTGAGAATGACATTAAGGTGATTGAATGTAACCTGCGTGCATCCCGTAGTTTCCCGTTCGTCAGCAAGGTGCTGAAGATAAATCTTATCGAATTGGCTACGAAGGTGATGTTGGGGCTTCCGGTAGAAAAGCCGAATAAGAATCTCTTTGAGTTGGATTATGTAGGCATTAAGGCAAGCCAGTTCTCTTTCAATCGTTTACAAAAGGCCGACCCGGTGTTGGGGGTGGATATGGCATCTACAGGTGAGGTCGGTTGTATCGGAAGTGATACATCTTGTGCTGTGCTGAAGGCTATGCTTTCTGTAGGCTACCGCATACCGAAGAAGAATATCCTGCTTTCTACCGGTACACCGAAACAGAAGGTGGAAATGCTTTCCGCTGCCCGTCTGCTTCAGCAAAAAGGGTATAAGCTCTTTGCAACGGGAGGTACCAGTAAGTTCCTTACGGAAAACGGGGTGGAGAATACGCAGGTGTATTGGCCCAGTGAGACCAACCAACAGCCGCAAGCGTTGGATATGCTGCACAAAAAGGAGATCGACATGGTGGTGAATATTCCGAAGAACCTTACTGCAGGTGAGTTGAGCAACGGATATAAGATTCGTCGTGCCGCTATCGACCTGAATGTTCCACTGATTACAAATGCCCGCCTGGCAAGTGCTTTCATCAATGCTTTCTGTACGATGACGCTGGATGATCTGGCAATTAAATCGTGGGCGGAGTATAAATAATCTCTGTATAACAAAGTGATAGCGCCCCGTTACATTGCGAAGATGTGACGGGGCTTTTGTTTTTATATGCTGCAAAACATATTCCTATTTCTTGCTGATTCAGAATAAATAATCTTTCTTTGTACCAGCACAGTTCAGCACAGTTCAGCACAGTTCAGCACAGTTCAGCACAGTTCAGCACAGTTCAACACAGTTCAGCACAGTTGGCTGCGTCATTCTTACTTTGATTAAACCTGTTATACGCAATATGAAAACAATTTTCGGGCAACAAACGACGAAGGTGAAACAACTGGCCGATTTGATCAGCCAGGACATTTCCATGGGACGTTACAAGACGGATACCGCCCTGCCTTCCATCAATCAGCTGAGCCACGATTATAAAGTTTCCCGCGATACGGTTTTTAAAGCTTTTATTGATCTGAAAGAGCGGGGGATTATCGACTCTACTCCTGGTAAAGGTTACTATGTGGTGAACCGTCAGAAAAATATCTTGTTGCTGCTCGATGAATATTCACCTTTTAAAGATACGCTGTATAACAGTATCATCCGCCGTCTTTCCACGCGTTATAAGGTAGACCTGTGGTTTCATCAGTATAACGAAGCATTGTTCAATGCTATTCTTCGCGATTCCATTGGCCGTTATAATAAGTACGTGGTAATGAACTTCGATAACGAAAAAATTTCTCCTTATCTCTATAAGATAGACTCTTCCCGCCTGTTGCTGCTTGATTTCGGGCAGTTTGATAAGCGGGAGTATTCATACATCTGTCAGGACTTCGGTGAGGCCTTTTACGCTGCTATGACTCAATTGGCAGATAGGTTGCAGAACTATCGCAAGCTTATCCTGTTTCTGGCACGGGAAAGTAAGCATCCCAAGGAGACGTGCGATTATTTCAGGAAATATTGTGCAGATCATCAATTGGAATGTGAGGTAATAGAGACATTGGACGACAGGGAAGTGCATTCCGGTGAAGCCTATATTGCCATCCGCCAAGTGGATGTGGTAGAGATTGTGAAGAAGAGCCGTGCGGCAGGTTTGACGTGTGGCGTTGATTTCGGCTTGATAGCCTATAATGATACGCCGGCTTATGAAGTGATTGATAAGGGAATAACAGTAATGAGTGTTGATTGGCAAAAGATGGGAATCCTGACGGCAGATTTCATATTGAGTGGCAAGCCCATACAGGTTTGTCTGCCGACGGAAGTAAATTTAAGAGGCTCTTTATAGCCTTTTTTTACAAACTTATTTCAGCACAGTTCAGCATAGATGATGTTTTATTAACCAAATAAATGATAGCATGAAAAAGTATCCGAAAATCGGGATTCGTCCCACTATCGACGGTCGCCAGGGTGGCGTACGTGAAAGCCTTGAAGAAAAAACAATGAATCTGGCTAAAGCAGTAGCCGAGTTGATCACCAGCAACTTGAAGAACGGTGACGGAAGTCCGGTGGAGTGTGTGATTTCAGACAGTACCATCGGTCGCGTAGCCGAAAGTGCGGCTTGTGCTGAGAAGTTTGAACGCGAAGGCGTGGGTTCTACTATCACAGTGACCTCTTGCTGGTGCTACGGTGCCGAGACTATGGATATGAATCCGTATTATCCGAAAGCTGTTTGGGGATTTAACGGCACGGAACGTCCGGGAGCTGTATATCTGGCAGCTGTACTGGCGGGACACGCACAAAAAGGATTACCTGCTTTTGGCATTTACGGACGTGATGTGCAGGATCTGGATGACAATTCCATTCCTGCCGACGTTGCAGAAAAACTGCTTCGTTTTGCACGTGCCGCACAGGCAGTAGCAACCATGCGCGGAAAATCTTATTTGTCGATGGGTAGCGTATCCATGGGTATTGCCGGTTCTATTGTAAACCCGGATTTCTTCCAGGAATATCTGGGTATCCGTTGCGAATCTGTAGACCTGACTGAAATTATCCGTCGTATGACTGAAGGTATCTATGATAAGGAAGAGTTCGCTAAAGCCATGGCATGGACAGAAAAGTATTGCAAGAAAAATGAGGGCAAGGATTTCAATATCCCCGCAAAGACCAAGACTCGTGAGCAAAAAGACGAAGATTGGGAATTCATTGTGAAGATGACTATCATTATGCGCGACCTTATGCAAGGCAATCCGAAACTTCGTGAAATGGGATTCAAGGAAGAAGCACTTGGACACAATGCCATTGCCGCCGGTTTCCAGGGACAACGCCAGTGGACCGATTTTTATCCGAATGGTGACTACTCCGAAGCTCTGCTGAATACTTCTTTTGACTGGAACGGTATCCGTGAAGCATACGTAGTAGCTACTGAAAACGATGCTTGCAACGGCGTAGCCATGCTCTTCGGTCATTTGCTGACAAACCGTGCACAGATATTCTCTGATGTACGTACATATTGGAGTCCTGAAGCAGTGAAACGCGTTACGGGTAAAGAATTGACAGGTTTGGCTGCTAACGGTATTATCCATTTGATTAACTCTGGTGCTACCACTCTGGACGGTACAGGCCAGCAAACGAATGCACAGGGTGAACCTGCCATGAAACCTCATTGGGAAATCTCCGAGACCGAGATGGAGAAATGTCTTGAAGCTACCACCTGGTATCCCGCTAACCGTGATTATTTCCGTGGCGGTGGTTTCTCTTCTAACTTCCTGTCTAAAGGCGGCATGCCTGTGACGATGAGCCGTCTGAATCTTGTGAAAGGCCTCGGTCCCGTGCTCCAGATTGCAGAAGGATGGACGGTAGAGATTGATCCGGAAGTTCACAAACTACTGGATGAACGTACGGACCGTACGTGGCCTACTACCTGGTTTGTACCCCGTCTTTGCGATAAACCGGCATTTGAAGATGTGTATTCGGTAATGAATAACTGGGGAGCTAATCATGGTGCTATCAGTTACGGACATATCGGTCAGGATTTGATTACGTTGGCTTCCATGCTTCGTATTCCTGTTTGTATGCACAATGTGGATGAGAAGAAGATATTCCGTCCCGCTGCCTGGAATGCATTCGGCATGGATAAAGAAGGAGCTGATTATAGAGCTTGCACAACGTACGGACCTATCTATAAATAACAAATAGAAATAGACATGATAACAAACGAACACATAGAACAATTCATTGTCCAGGCACATCGGGTAGGAGATGCCGGATTGACAATATGCAGTAGCGGCAATATCTCCTGGCGCATTGGTGACGAAGTGCTGCTTTCCGGAACAGGTTCATGGGTACCTTCTCTACCTAAAGAAAAAGTGGCTGTCTGTCGCCTTTCCACAGGAGAAGTATTGAATGGAGTGAAACCCTCTATGGAGAGCGGTTTTCATCTGGGAGTGCTTCGTGAGCGCCCTGATGTGAATGTAGTCCTGCATTTCCAGTCACACTATGCCACGGCTGTGGCGTGTATGAAGAATCGTCCTACGAACTTCAACGTAACAGCAGAGATCCCCTGTCATGTGGGAAGTGAGATTCCGGTAGTTCCTTATTATCGTCCGGGATCGAAAGAATTGGCACAGGGAGTAATTGATGCTTTGAAAGATTATAATTCCGTCCTCTTGCTGAAACATGGGCAGGTGGTGTGTGGCAAGGACTTCGACCAGGCTTTTGAACGCGCTATGTTCTTTGAAATGGCATGCCGCATCATTATCCAGTCCGGAGGAGACTACACCGTACTTACTCCTGAAGAGATCGATGATCTTGAGACATACATTTTAGGAAAGAAGACTAAATGATGAATACCTATCTGGCAGTAGATTTTGGAGGTGGAAGCGGTCGCGTGATGGCCGGTTCCATCTGCCAGGGTACGTTGAAACTGGAAGAGGTGTACCGCTTTCCGAACCGCCAGGTGCGGATGGGAAACCATGTGTACTGGGATTTCCTAGCTCTGTTTGATGAGATGAAGAACGGACTCCGGCAAGCGGTGCGCAAGGGATATCGTATCAGGAGCATTGGCATTGATACCTGGGGTGTGGACTTTGGATTGATAGACCGTAACGGTAACTTGCTGGGAAATCCAGTGTGTTATCGCGATCCCCGAACGGATGGTTTGCCGGAGGAATTTTTCGGTGACAACCTTGTTCGGCATTATTCGGAAGCCGGTATACAAGTGATGTCTATCAATACACTTTTCCAGCTTTATAGCATGAAGAAAAGCGGTGATACGCAATTGGAAGTGGCCGACCGTCTTCTGTTTATGCCCGATCTTTTCAGTTACTTCCTCACAGGGGTGGCAAATAATGAATATTGTATTGCATCCACCTCCGAACTGCTTGAGGCGCGTAGCCGGACTTGGAATCAGCCGCTCATCCAGCGTTTGGGAGTACCTGCACATCTTTTCGGAGACATTGTGATGCCCGGTACGGTACGTGGCAAACTGAAACGGGAGATTGCCGAAGAAATTGGCTTGACGGATGAAGTAGATGTCATAGCCGTCGGTTCGCACGATACGGCAAGTGCTGTTTATGCGATTCCTTCGACACAGGTGGATAAATCTCGTTGTGCTTTCCTTAGCTCCGGTACGTGGTCTCTGCTGGGGGTTGAACTGGATGAACCTATCCTCACGGAAGAAGCTTGCCGGGCAGGCTTCACCAATGAGGGCGGGGTAGGCGGTAAGATTCGTTTTCTTCAGAATATCACCGGGCTTTGGATCTTGCAACGCCTTATAGCGCAATGGAAAGAAAGAGGAGAACGATGTGGATACGATTTCTTGCTTTCTGCCGCCGAATCTGCGGATATTCCATCCGTCATTGACGTAGATGATAAGATATTCCAGAACCCTGTGGATATGGAAGATGCCATTGCGGAGTATTGTGAAGCGCACGGACAGCCTATACCGGAAACTTACGGTGAGGTAGTACGTTGTGTGCTCCAATCACTCGCCCTGCGCTATAAGCAAGGGATAGACCAACTGAACCGTCTGCTTCCCGCCCCGATAGAACAACTCAATATCATCGGTGGCGGATGCCGTAATTCACTGCTGAACCGCCTGACAGCCAAGGCTTTGGGTATTCCCGTCTATGCCGGACCCGTAGAGGCAACCGCTATCGGTAGTATCCTGGTGCAGGCCATTACCAAAGGAGAGATCGGCAGCCGTGAAGATATCAAAGAATTTATTTAATAACTTAGCCGGAACGTGGATACACTGCTTTGCGTAGATAATTACCGTATCACTTTTTAGTCTGCTAAAATCTGTGTTTATTTGCGTTTCAATATTGATTTACTATGGACACATCAATCAAACGTTATCCTGCCAAAGAGCATCATCAGCCGGTGGAGCGTATCTGCCGGACTCTGGAACTTCGTGACGATCCGCAGTTGATAGCTGAATATCGCCGCCGGCACAGTCGAGGGGCTATTTGGCCCGAAATACTTGCTGGTATTCGGGAAGTCGGCATTCTGGAAATGGAAATATATCTATTAGATACCCGCCTGTTCATGATAGTCGAAGTGCCTGTAGGGTTTGACTGGAATGCAGCTATGGAGCGCCTCGCTACCTTGCCCCGACAACAGGAATGGGAAGACTATATGGCCATCTTCCAGCTTGTAAAACCCGGTTCCACAGCCGCCGAAAAATGGCAACCAATGGAGCGTATTTTCCACCTTTATGACTAATTCCAGCCAAAGAAATAACTACCATGAAGAATAATACTAATAAAAACAGCATTATCAGTAAAGACGGAGTAAGCTACCTCATTCCGTTCATCCTTATCACCAGTTGCTTTGCTTTGTGGGGCTTTGCCAATGATATCACGAATCCGATGGTGAAAGCCTTTTCCAAGATTTTCCGTATGAGTGTTACCGACGGGGCGCTGGTGCAGGTGGCTTTCTATGGCGGATATTTTGCCATGGCATTCCCCGCAGCTATTTTTATCCGTCGCTTTTCATATAAAGCAGGGGTACTGCTGGGACTGGGACTGTATGCTATTGGTGCATTTCTGTTCTATCCTGCCATGCTGACGGGTAATTACTATCCCTTCCTTATAGCCTACTTTATCCTGACATGCGGACTCTCGTTCTTGGAAACCAGTTGTAATCCCTATATCCTTTCTATGGGCGATGAAGCTACATCCACTCGTCGCCTGAATCTCGCACAGTCTTTCAATCCGATGGGCTCGTTATTAGGTATGTACGTGGCGATGAACTTTATCCAGAATCGCCTGAACCCGATGGATACGGTGGAACGCAGCCAGCTTTCGGATACAGAATTTGCTGCGGTACGTGATTCGGATCTGATGGTACTGATTGCGCCTTATCTGATTATCGGGCTTGTCATTTTGGCTATGCTGATCGTGATCCGTATGGTGAAGATGCCGAAGAATGGCGATCAGTCTCATAACATCAATTTCCTGCCTACATTGAAACGTATATTCGGTATACACCATTACCGGGAAGGAGTGATCGCACAGTTCTTCTATGTAGGTGCGCAGATTATGTGCTGGACATTTATCATTCAATATGGTACGCGCTATTTCATGTCGGAAGGGATGGAAGAGAAAGCCGCGGAAGTGCTCTCACAGCAGTATAACATTGTGGCTATGATTATTTTCTGTGCCAGCCGTTTCATCTGTACGTTTATCCTGCGGTATCTCAGTCCGGGGCTGTTGCTGAAGGTGCTGGCTATTGTGGCTTGTGTGTTTACGGCCGGGGTGATTGGTTTCCAGAATATCTGGGGAATGTATTGCCTGGTGGGAGTATCAGCCTGTATGTCTCTGATGTTCCCCACGATTTACGGTATAGCTTTACAGGGATTGGGCGATGATGCCAAGTTCGGTGCTGCCGGATTGATTATGGCAATTCTCGGAGGGTCGATATTACCGCCGGTTCAGGCAAGCATTATAGACTGCGGTACATTGATGGGCATGCCTGCTGTGAACCTGTCATTCATCCTTCCGTTCATCTGTTTTGTGGTGATTGTGATTTATGGACACCGGTCCTATTGCAGGGAGAAAATGCGAAAGTAATTATAGATACTTCTGAATTTGATGATGGAGAACCTTTTATAGAAAAAAGGTTCTCTTTTCTATTTATATAAGTTGTATTTCTTCTTTTTTTGCTATTTTTGCATTGCAAAATGAAACAAACAAATATTTCGCATAACATAAAATTCTTCTGGTACAGATGAAAAAATATTTCCTATTTCTGTTTTTCTATCTCTTGTCTATGAATTCGGCTTTTGCACAAAAAGATACGATAGATGGTAAAAGTTATATCCTTTGTATAAACTCATATACGGAATCATCCCCTTGGAGTAGTCGGCTCATTTCCAACGTTACGGAATTCGTTCAAAAAGACCCTGAAATTACTCTCTACATAGAGCATCTGAATATGCTGCTGGTTGAAAATGATTCCATTCTGGAAGAATCCAAACGCAATATATTCGATAAATACAAAGATCTTTCTCCGCGCATGCTGTTATTACTGGGAAATTCGGCATTGTTGTTGCGGGATGAATATAGAAAAGCTTGGGGAGATATTCCCATTGTACTTTGTGCACAGGAAGATTATTTGGATTCTTATGAAGCTTATATCCACAGGCGGCCTTCCATACCGGAAGAACGAACTCCTCTCTCTTATTTGGTTGATCCCTACAATTTAGTTTATCTGTATGCCGATTTGTATATTCCGGAAAATATTCGCCTAATGAAACAGATGATTCCCGGCATGAAAGAGTTTATATTTATAGGTGACGGGCGCAAAGTCAATCAAGACAACTCTGCGCTTATCCAGCAAGAACTGAATACGAAATATCCGGAAATCAAGTATCGATTTTGGTCTGCTGAAAATATGACAATGCCAAGTTGCTGAAGGCACAGTTGATGGATATTATGCAGAAACGTATCATCTTGTTATAAGATGAAAGTTTTTCATTTTCAGTTGAATGTTTTTCAATGCTGCGGTTCAACGCCCGCGATGCCACACCTGAGCGGTGCCGATGCCACACTTGGACGAGCGTGAAGTGTGGCGTTTGTTCTGCTCAGGTGTGGCATTTGCCCCGCTCAGGTGTGGCGTTTTAGAGGCTTGGGTTACAGACTCTGTTCTTCCATTCTCTGTATTATGTATTCTTTTGATATTCTGCCGGTGTCATTCCCGTCATCCGTTTAAAGAATTTACTGAAGAATGACGGATTGGGGAATCCCAACTCATCCGAGATTTGGAATACCAACAAATCACTGTGTTTCAGCAGCACTTTTGCTTCAAGAATAATGGCTTGGTTAATCCACTGCATTACTGTCTGCCCGCTTACTTCACGAATAACCGTACTCAGATAATGAGGAGTCAGGCACAGTTTATCTGCATAGAAGCTGATGGTACGTTCACGTTTACTGTGTTCATTAACCAACCCGATGAAGCGACGGAACACCTCTTCCTGGCGTGAGAGATGCAGCGGGGCAGACTCCTCGCATTTTGCATGGATATACCTTATATTATAGAGTAACGCTATAATCAAGTGTTGCACCACTTCCCGGCGGAATGGAACTTTGTGCACAGTATCCCATAACATTGAAAAGAAAGCATCGATTTGCGGCAATTCTTCCTCTGTGGGCGAGATGAAAATGCCATGCTTTGTGTACGAATCCGTCAGTGCACCTCCCTGTGAGATAGGCAGAAAGTTATTATCAGGAACAATGACCTGAAAGTCGTAATCCTCACTGATTTCTATAATTTCTATTAGTGAGTTGCAAGGACTGATAATAATCATTGGTTCCTTTACCTTATATTCTATCAGATTGATGGAGATCCGTGCTTCACCTTTCAGTATCCGGATGATTCTGCTTTCTCTAGTGCGGTAAGGCTTCCCTGTACTAAAGAGGATGCTATCCATTTGGGCAAAACTGACGACAATGCCAAGATCACGGTTGATAAAACGGAAACTATTATTGTTTACAATGTTTTGATTGCTCAGCAGCTCGCCAAGTCCAAGCTCCATGGGCTTACTCTTTTCCATATTCTTTTTCTTCTTTAACTTATCTATATCTGTGGCAAAGATAAGAAAATGCAGGAATTTCTTGTCTTTTTATACTGGTAATCGAACAAATAGAACATCATTACACACAAATAGAATGTATCCATATACTTTTAAACTCTATCTTTGCGTCCTATAAAGAAATAAACAAGAAATGTATATGGAAATGAAACGAACTATTCTCTCCTTTTCCTTTGTTCTTGCGGCAATGCTGGCACATGCGCAGCTCACGCTGGAGGGATGCCAACACTCGGCACAGACCAATTATCCGCTGGTGCGGCAATACGGTTTGATAGAGAAAGCGCGGGAGTATAACTTGGAGAATGCTGGAAAAGGCTATCTGCCACAATTCACCATTTCAGGAAAAGCAACCTACCAAAGTGATGTTACAAAGCTGCCTGTGGACGTTCCGGGAATTGATATAAAAAGTATGCCCAAAGATCAGTATCAGGTGATGCTGGAAGTGTCGCAGAACATCTGGGACGGTGGAGATATCCGTTCCAAGAAGCAACTGACCCAGGCTACTTCGGAAATAGACCGCGGGAAGCTGGAAGTGGATATGTATGCGCTGAATGATCGTGTGAATCAGCTATACTTCGGTATCCTGTTGTTGGACGAACAGTTGAAGCAGAATCAGCTTTTGCAGGAAGACTTGAGACGCACTCATCAGCTAGTATCCAACTATATGGCAAACGGCATTGCCAATCAGAGTGATCTGGATGCCGTAAGCGTGGAGATATTGAACACGAAGCAGAAACGCATTGAACTGGAATCTTCGCGACAGGCCTATCTGAGTATGCTCTCTATCTTTACAGGAAAGGAAATCGCTTCCGAAACTACATTGGAGAAGCCTGCCGATACTTTTGAATCCATTTCATTGGTGAACAACCGTCCGGAACTTCGCTGGTTCGATGCCCAAGGCAGACAATTGAATGTACAGGAGTCTTCATTGAAGACGCGCTTCCGTCCCCGCTTCGGGCTGTTTGTGCAGGGAGCTTATGGAAATCCGGGATTGAACATGCTGAAAGACGATTTTTCCGCATTCTATGTAGCTGGTGTCCGTATGTCTTGGAACTTCGGTAGCCTGTACACGTTGCGCAATGATCGGAGGCTGATAGATAACAATCGCCGTAAGCTGGAGACCAGCCGCGATGTGTTCCTGTTCAATGCCAACCTGCAATCTACCCAACAAAGTTCGGCCATCCAGTCTATGCGCCGGCAGATGGTGGATGATGATGAGATTATCCGTTTGTGTGTCAATATCCGTAAGGCTGCCGAGGCTAAAGTAGAGAACGGTACGCTGACCGTAACCGATATGCTTCGTGAAATCACTGCCGAGAACCTGGCACGCCAAACCAAGGCTTTGCACGAGGTGCAGTTACTGATGAACATCTGGAATCTGAAATATACATTGAATAATTAAAGGCATATAAATATAGATCATTATGAAATCAAGGAATTTAATGGGACTTTGTTCCCTATTGGCCCTCTTTGCCGCTTGTGGAAACGGTGCCCCGAAACAGGATGCAACAGGAACGTTTGAGACTACGGAAGTACTTGTATCTGCCGAAGCGTCGGGTTGCCTGCTTTATTTCGATATCGAAGAAGGAATGTTGTTGAAGGCCGGTGAAGAAGTCGGTGTAGTAGATACCGTACAGCTCTACCTGAAGAAGCTGCAACTGGAGGCGAGCATTAAATCCGTCGAAGAACAGCGCCCTGATATCCTGAAACAGGTAGCAGCCACCAAAGAACAAATATCTGCCGCCCAACGCGAACGGAACCGTGTGGCAAACTTGCTAAAAGTAGGTGCGGCAAACCAGAAACAACTGGATGATGCGGAAGACCAGCTTGAAGTGCTCCGCAAGCAACTTGTTGCGCAAAACTCTACCTTATCCAACAGTCACCAGAGCCTGACGTGGCAAAGTTCATCCGTCGGTATTCAGGTGGCACAGGTGGAAGACCAGTTGAAGAAGTGCCACATCACCTCTCCGATAACCGGCACTGTACTGGCAAAGTACGCCGAAGCGGGAGAACTGACAGCTATGGGCACTCCGCTTTTCAAAGTGGCCGATACGGAGCAGATGTATCTTCGTGCTTACATCACCTCCGAACAACTGTCGCAGGTAAAGCTGGGACAGAAAGTAACCGTCTTCTCCGATTACGGTACCGATAAGCACAAGCAGTATCCGGGCGTAGTGACTTGGATTTCGGATACCTCGGAATTTACCCCGAAGACTATCCTGACTAAGAATGAACGTGCCAACCTAGTGTATGCCGTGAAGATTGCCGTGCACAATGACGGGCTGTTGAAGATAGGCATGTACGGGGGAGTGGAGTTTAATAAGTGATAAAGTGATAGGTGATAAAGTGATGAGTTTATGGAACATGCGGTTGTTGTAGATAACGTTACCAAGAAATATGGGGTGGTGGAGGCGTTGAAGGGTGTTTCCTTGACGGTTCCTTCCGGAGAGTTGTTCGGTATTATCGGACCTGACGGGGCGGGGAAGACTTCTCTTTTCCGTATCCTCACCACCTTGTTGCTTCCCGATAGTGGAAATGCTTCGGTGTGTGGTCTGGATATAGCGAAGGATTATAAAGAAATTCGTCGTCGCGTAGGCTATATGCCGGGACGTTTCTCCCTCTATCAGGACTTGACGGTAGAAGAAAACCTGAACTTCTTTGCTACTGTTTTCCATACCACCATTGAGGAGAATTATGAATTGGTGAAGGATATCTACCAGCAAATAGAGCCTTTCCGCAAACGCCGTGCCGGAGCTTTGTCCGGAGGTATGAAGCAGAAACTGGCGTTGAGTTGTGCGCTTATCCATAAACCGGATGTGCTTTTCCTCGACGAGCCGACAACAGGTGTAGACCCTGTTTCCCGCAAGGAGTTTTGGGGGATGCTTTGCCGGTTGAAGGAACAGGGTATCACCATCATAGCCTCTACGCCTATTATTGATGAGGCACGCCAATGTGATCGCATTGCTTTTATCAATGAGGGGCAGATACATGGGATAGATACTCCGGAACGTATTCTGAACCAGTTCGCAAGCATTCTCTGTCCGCCGGGGCTGGAACACGGCAAGGTGGAACAGAAAGATGAGTATGTCATCGAAGTGGATAAGCTCACCAAACGTTTCGGCAATTTCACGGCAGTGGATCATATCTCTTTCAAAGTCCATCGCGGCGAGATATTCGGCTTCCTAGGTGCCAACGGTGCCGGAAAGACTACTGCCATGCGCATGCTTACCGGATTGAGCCATCCCACAGGAGGCACGGTCCGCGTAGCCGGTTTCGATGTTGCCACACGGACGGAGGATGTGAAAAAGAATATCGGCTATATGAGCCAGAAGTTTTCTCTTTACGAAGACCTGAAAGTGTGGGAGAATATCCGGCTGTTTGCCGGGATTTACGGCATGGCAGAAGATGAAATAGCCCGCAAGACCGATGAACTTCTGGAACGTATCGGGCTGAGTGCCGAGCGTGATACGCTGGTAAAAAGTCTGCCGCTGGGCTGGAAACAGAAACTTGCTTTCTCCGTTTCCATCTTTCACGAGCCGAAGATCGTCTTTCTGGATGAGCCGACGGGTGGGGTAGATCCTGCTACCCGTCGCCAGTTCTGGGAGCTTATTTATCAGGCTGCCGACCGGGGAATTACTGTCTTTGTCACCACCCACTTCATGGATGAGGCCGAGTATTGCGACCGTATCTCTATCATGGTGGATGGCATGATCCGTGCTCTCGATACGCCCGATGAACTGAAACGGCAATTTAAGGTTGCTACGATGGATGATGTTTTCCAGCAGTTGGCACGGGAGGCGGTGCGTACGGCGGATTAGCCGATTCATAACATAATTAGTAAGAACAATGAAACAATTTATAGCTTTTGTCCGAAAGGAATTCTTCCATATTTTCCGCGATAGGCGAACTATGCTGATATTGCTGGGTATGCCTGTGGTGCAGATTATCCTTTTCGGCTTTGCCATAACCACGGAAGTGAAGAATGTCTGTGTTGCTGTCCTCGACCCGTCGAATGATATTGTCACCCGGCGCATTATCGACCGTCTGGATGCGAGTGAATATTTCTCCGTCACCACAAATCTGAATACTCCGGACGAGGTTGAGAAGTCTTTCAGACGGGGAGACATTGACCTGGCAGTCATCTTCAGCGAGCAATTTGCGAATCACGTTTATACTGGAGATGCTTGTGTACAGTTGGTGGCCGATGCTACCGACCCCAATACGGCAACCACACAGACCGGTTATGCCGCCAACATCATATCCTCTGCCGGACGCGAAATGCTTCCGGCGGGAGTGCAGGTTTCCACTATTGTTCCCGAAGTGAAGCTGCTTTATAATCCGCAGATGAAGAGTGCCTACAACTTTGTGCCGGGCGTGATGGGGCTGATCCTGATGTTGATTTGTGCCATGATGACTTCCATATCCATTGTCCGGGAGAAGGAGACGGGAACGATGGAAATATTGCTGGTTTCTCCGGTGAAGCCGTTGTTCTTTATTCTTGCCAAGGCAGTTCCTTATTTTGTGCTTTCGTTTGTCAACCTGACTACGATTTTGCTGCTCTCGGTCTATGTGCTCGATGTTCCCGTGGCGGGTAGCTTGTTTTGGCTGATTGTGGTATCGCTGCTCTTTATCTTCGTTTCCTTAGCTCTGGGCTTGCTGATTTCTTCGGTGACGCGGACGCAGGTTGCTGCCATGCTTGCATCGGGATTGATACTGATGATGCCTACCATGCTGCTCTCCGGTATGATATTCCCCATAGAGAGCATGCCCTTGCTGCTTCAAGGCATTTCGGCCGTACTTCCTGCCCGTTGGTACATTCAGGCTGTGCGGAAGTTGATGATCGAAGGAGTGGATATTTCACTGGTATTGACGGAAGTCAGTATTCTTGCTGTAATGGCGGTTGCGTTGATTACATTTAGTTTCAAGAAGTTTAAGAACCGATTAGAATAGGAGAGTGGTGGTATGATAAAGTTTCTGATAGAAAAAGAATTCAAGCAGTTGCTCCGTAACTCGTTCTTGCCGAAGATGATTCTTATCTTCCCTTGCATGATTATGATACTGATGCCCTGGGCAGCGAACCTGGAGATAAAAAACATCAATCTGAACATTGTGGATAATGACCACAGCGTCCTTTCGCGCCGCCTTGTGGATAAGATCGGCGCATCCACCTATTTTCGTACAACGGCTCTTCCTGATACTTATAATGAAGGGTTGCGCTCCATCGAAATCGGTTCGGCAGATATTATCCTGGAGATTCCCCGCGATTTTGAGAAAAACTGGGTGACGGGTAAAAGCCCCCGCCTGCTGGTTGCCGTCAATGCGGTGAACGGTACAAAGGGAGGATTGGGCGGCTCGTACCTGTCTTCCATCATTAATGATTATACCCGTGAGTTGCAATCGGAATCACCGGCAAAGGCAATGTCTGCCGGGATGGGATTGCCCCGGATCGGCATTTCAACGCAGAATCTGTATAACCCGAACCTGAACTACAAGCTCTTTATGGTTCCGGCATTGATGGTGATGTTGTTGACAATGATTTGCGGCTTTCTTCCGGCGCTCAATGTAGTAGGTGAGAAAGAAGTGGGCACTATCGAGCAGATCAATGTAACGCCTGTTTCCAAACTGACGTTTATTCTTGCCAAGCTGATACCTTATTGGCTGATAGGTTTCATTGTGCTTACGATATGTTTCTTTCTGGCATGGTTGCTCTATGGCATTCTTCCTGTGGGGCATTTTGTGACGATATACCTTTTTGCAGTGGTCTTCCTGTTCGTGGTCTCCGGATTCGGTCTGGTGATTTCCAATCATTCCGCTACGTTGCAGCAGGCCATGTTCGTCATGTGGTTCTTTATGCTGATACTGATGCTGATGAGCGGCTTGTTCACTCCCGTACACAGTATGCCGGAGTGGGCACAACTGATTGCTGCGCTCAATCCGCTGAAATATTTTGTAGAGGTGATGCGTACCATTTACCTGCGGGGTGGTGGCATTGTGGAGTTACTTCCACAGTTGGGAGCATTGACGGCCTTTGCGGTGTTCTTCAATTTGTGGGCGGTGAGGAGTTACAGAAAGAATAATTGATGTACCTTTCAGTAATTCCACATTTTATCCTACTTTTACATCCAAATTAATTATATCTGATATCCTAATGAACACGCAGACAACTTATCTCGCCTCTAAGCCGCATTATGAAATCCTGGATGGATTGCGTGGAGTGGCAGCTGTTATGGTCGTAGCATTCCATCTTCTTGAAGCACATTCGGGTGGCAACCATCTCACGCAAATCATTAATCACGGTTATCTTGCTGTTGACTTCTTCTTTATGCTTTCGGGCTTTGTAATCGGTTATGCCTATGATGACCGCTGGAACCGGATGAGTATCGGTACTTTCTTCAAACGCCGTGTCATCCGTCTGCATCCTATGGTAATTATAGGTAGCATTATCGGTGCGCTTTTCTTTTTCTTCCAGAAATCTCCCTGTTTTCCGAATATGGATAATATATCGGTCGGAACAGTTTTGATAATCATGCTCTATGGCTGTACATTACTTCCCCTTCCTTTGAAGTGGGACATTCGTGGGTGGACGGAAATGCACCCGTTGAATGGGCCGGCATGGTCGCTTTATTATGAATATATCGGCAATATCCTGTACGCACTGTTTGTCCGTAAGTTCAACAAGGTTGCTTTGTCTATTCTTGTTTTTCTGGCAGCCTGTGCCACTTTGCATCTCTGCCTTACTGCGCCCAATGGTGATATCGTGGGCGGATGGGCATTGAATTGGGAACAGCAATATGTGGGCTTTGTCCGTTTGCTCTATCCGTTCTTTGCAGGTTTGTTGCTTTCACGCTTGGGCTGGCTCATACGGGTGAAGAAACGCGCATTCTGGTGGTGTAGCCTGATGATTGTGATAGTTCTTTCTGTTCCCCGTATTGGCGGTGAAGATGGTTTCTGGATGAATGGACTCTATGAGGCACTTTGCATTATCTTTATCTTCCCGGTCATTGTTTCGATGGGAGCCGGTGGCAAAGTTACGGGAAAACGCTCTGTAGGTATCTGTAAGTTTCTGGGCGATATCTCATATCCCGTTTATATCACTCATTATCCGCTGATATATACATATACAGCCTGGGCATGCAACAATAATGCGACCATTACCGAAGGCCTTCCTTATATGATACTGACCTTTGTCGGAGCTTTTGTCCTTGCTTATGCTTGCCTGAAACTCTATGACGAACCGGTACGCAAATGGCTGACCAATCGTTTCCTGAAAGGAGTGCGTAAAGCAAAATAAATACATCCGGAGATATAAAAAAAACGGGCAACTTCTCGCAAAAGAAGTTGCCCGTCTTGATTAATTCATCTGTTGGGTTCACCGGAAACCTTATTTCACTTCAATGGATTTCTTATTCTTCTGTTTTTCTTCGGCTGAGAATTTCGGCAGATTGATGTTCAGCACGCCATTTTCTACTTGTGCTGCAATCTTTTCCTTGTCCACATTGTCCGGCAATATCATGGTCTGTTGGAACTTAGAGTATGAGAATTCACGACGCAGATAGCGACCGTCTTTCTTTTCCTCCTTGTTCTCAGTCTTCTTTTCCATGCTGATAACCAGATTGTTGTCTTCGTCGATATGAACATTGAAGTCATCTTTGGTCATTCCCGGAGCAGCCAATTCTACTTTGTACTCCTTTTCCGTTTCCAGTACGTTGATAGCCGGAGCGGTTGCATTGGCTTTTTCCATCCATTCGTTATCAAAGAAATCATTGAAGATACTTGGTAACCAATTTTGAGTTCTTCTAACAGGCATCATAATTTTAGTCTCCTATCCTTTAAGTTAAACATTCGGTTAGTTCTGAACTTTCGGTCTTGAACTGCTTTCGGGGAGTCGTTTTTTAATCATTCCCATGCAGTTCCTGAACCGTCGTTCACAAACATAATCGCAAAACGTGTGCCAATTGATTTTAGTTTTGCTGATTAACAAAATGTCACTAAAGTTCTGACAAAATTACTTGTTTTATGCCGTTTTGTACGGTTTTTATATAAAATTGCTTTATAGCGCTGTTAATTTGAAACGCATTCTCCACAGTTTTGCTCCTTCATTCCAGTCATGGCTGATCACTTTGAAGATTCCTATTTCGGAGGTGTTCTTTACGTGCGTTCCCAAGCAGAGGCATTCATCGTAATCACCAACTTTCACTATGCGTACGGTTTCCGAAGCATCCTCCGGCAGACGTTTCAAGTCAAAGCGTCCTTGTGCTTCTTCCTGCGTGATGAATTCTGTGGTAACATCCAATCCTTGCGCAATCACATCATTTACAGCTTCTTCTAATCGCTTCACATCTTCCTCAGCAGGAGCAGTTTCCAAAGAATAGTCCAGTTTACTTTTCTTTCTCTCTATATGTGCGGATACTGACCGTCCACAGCCGAAAAGATTCATCATGGTACGGTTAACTATATGCTCGCAAGTATGCATAGGTGGGTATTCTTGTTTGTTGTGGTCGTTGAGTTGAATTTGTTGTTCCATATTATTTAGTAACTTTTTATTGTATTTCTATTTCTTAATTAATCGAAGATAAAAAATATTCGGCTTTTTAAGATGCTTGTAAGGCATATCTAATCTTCATTATTTACGTTTAATGATTAATATCATTAATCTTGCCATAATGATATTTTTGCGTAAAGGTAGGGTTATATTCTGATATTGAAAAGATTTATATTGTAATTTGTGCAGGCTGTATTTAATTAACCTGTATGCATGGGTGGGTATTTCTTGTTTGTAGTAGTTGGCTCTACTTCTTTTCTAAACCCCTTGAATTCGCGGGGTTTAAAATCAGAGTTATATAATATCTCTCACAATTCTAAGTATCCGGTTATTTTTTATATCTCTTATTTTCGTCTTATATACGAAATAAATCTACTGAATATATTCTTCTTTTTGGGGAGAGATGCATTGCAATTATTCTCTCGTAGAATTTTATATTTAGGATCAGGATTTTCTATCCACAGTTTGAAGAACTTGAGAGTATATTCATACCAATTCTCTTTTGTTAAAGATGCATCATTCCAATACCATTGCTCCCCTAATGCTTTCAACTCGTCTATGGCATTAGATAGCAAATAAAAATCGTATAAGAAGGTGTTATACTCATTATTTATACATTCTTGTTCAAGTTTATTCAAAGCAACAGACACTTTATTCTTATTAGGAGATTGTATTACTGATTTTACTATGAATAAGCTATATAATATAATGATAGAATTTGAGTCAATTTCATTAAGATGCAGTTCTTCGAAAATCTTATCTGTTAATTCTGCAAATTCAAAAGGATTGCAATGGATGTCTTCACCAGCTAATATAAAAAGATTTTCCGTCTCATATCCGGCCATCAACATCTCTAAAGCCCAATCTTTCCATTGAGCATTGATGTTGATATTTTGTTGTTTATAAACCAATATCTCTGCTGTAGATGCTACTTTCTGTAGTAGCTCATTGAGGGGGGCGTCAAGTTTCACTATATCAGTAAGTGGGCATTCCTGCCTGTCTTGATCGTTAGTTTGAAGGCTTTGTTCCATATTTTGATTTTTCCAGTAAAGGTAAGGTTATATTCTAAAATGACGAAATGCATATCATTTTTTTGCAGTTCTTATTTTTGCTAAAACTTTCTGCTTAGACATAATAAGGAGTTTATTGGTTTTTCCTTTTATTTATTACTTTGACAATCTCAAATATAATTTTGATTATTGCACTAGTTGTAAAAGCTAATATAGTAATGGTTGTCATTATATTATTAGAAGATAGTTTATATATTCCCCAATAAAATATGAGGACTAATGCAAAAATAAGAATAATATATAGCCAATAGGTATATTGGTTGAATAAATATATTTCTGCCGTTTTTCGAAATTTAGATTTCTTATTCCATTTATTATAAAGTTGACTACTGGGATTTTTTATCCATTGTTCCAGATATTTTCTGATATATTCTTCCTTATTCTTGAAATCTAATCCATCCCAATAATTTTGTTCTCCTTCTTTTTTTAGTTCTGTATATGCTAAGTGAAGAGTGTAGAAATCGTAAAATACATAGTAATTTGTCACTATAAATAGGTTGGCAAGTTGGGTTAATATTTCATATACATCTTTATTCTCAGCAAATCCTTGCCTTATAAGATAGATGCCATAGCATTTGCATATCGTAGGTATATCGTTTAAATCTATATTAAATTCATCGAAAATAACGTTGGTCAGCCCTCTTAAATAAATCTGGTCATCCATATCGGTTTTATGGCTTAATTCAATGATGTGAGGTGTTTTATATTGGGTTTGCGCTAATTCTGCTGCCCATTCAATCCATTCGGGAGTAATCTCGAAGTTGGCATCCTCTATCGCTATTTTGTAAAATACCAGTTTTGCAGTTGATGGTATTTTGGTTAGTATTTCATTTGTGCATAGATTTATTTTATTTTCCATCATATGGCATTTTTATGATCGTCAGTTGCAAAGATAAATATTGTTTGTCGAAAATTTGAACTTATTTCGTTCTTTAATTCTTGAGTTTGTTTACCTTTGCTTCTGAATTTTCATTAGTTATACAAATCAGAAGTTGAAATTCATTTATAAAGTATCTTCTCAATTAATTCTACTTCTGATTCGCATTAGTCAATTAAACTTGAGCAAAATAAATGGAGGACGGAATTAATACACTGCGTTATTCGGATATCTTTTTGGCAATGTACTTCAATGATGGAGTGAGTTGCCTGCATCGGAATCATTCACACGTGTTGGTCTATATGTATTCCGGTGAACTGGAGATCAATGAACGGGGGAGAATCACCCGTTTATATAAAGGAGATTGTGCATTTATCCGCAAGGATTTCAGCGTACAGATGACGAAACAGGCAAGAGACGGTGAACAATTTAAAGCTATTTTCCTGATGTTCACCACAAAATTCCTGCGTGATTTTTACAATCAGTTAGACAAAGATACAATACCCAAGGAGGCGAAACGAGAGAAGGTAAGTCTTTGTAAACTACCATCCAATCGCCCCGATATTGTAAGCTTGTTCGAGTCAATGACTCCTTATTTCAATTCAAACATTCAGCCTACAGATAAGTTACTCCAATTGAAAATGACTGAGGGGCTTTATGTACTGCTTAATACCAGTAAGAACCTTTATGCTTCTATTTTTGACTTTACCGATCCTTGGAAGATTGATATTCTTGAATTTTTGGAACGAAATTACATGAATGATCTGTCAATAGAAGAAATAGCCAACTACACGGGACGCAGTCTCTCCACGTTCAAACGGGATTTCAAGAAATATAGCAATCTCTCTCCACAAAAATGGTTGATACAACGCCGTCTTGAAACCGCGCACGAGTTGATAAAGAGAGGTGGACGCAGAGTGTCGGATATTTGTTTTGAAGTGGGCTTTAAAAACCTTTCTCACTTCTCGAAGATATATAAGGGAATGTATGGGGTGCCTCCGACAGAGGAAATATAAGAAAATATCGTGAGCCTTACAATTTTTGACATTGCAAGGCTTTTTTTATTTATGACCTTCTGGACAAAACACTTTGAGCCGTGCAACAAAGTCCATGTATCCTGTTTCACGTACCTTTGCCGCAGAATATTAAAAACAAATAAGTTATGAACGATATTTTTGCAAAAGATTTAAGCGGTGAGATGGTTTCACCTAATGAGCCGGGCTATGACGAATTGATAACTGACATCTTCGACACAATGAAGACCGCAACCGAAATGAATACAGGTTATCACACTCCCGAAGTAGTGCATGAATATATGGGACGTATTTTGGATAAGGAACTGGATGCAAGTACCACCGTTCTGCCACCACTCTACATCGATTATGGAAAACCCGTAACTATCGGTAAAGGATGCTTTATCCAGCAATGCTGCACATTTTTCGGACGAGGTGGGATTACGATAGGCAATGAGGTGTTTATCGGACCGAAAGTGAATCTGATTACGATTAACCATGACGTGAATCCGGAGAATCGTAATGCTACATACGGTCGTCCGATTGTGATTGAAGACAAGGTTTGGATAGGTATAAATTCCACGATACTACCGGGCGTTAAGGTTGGTTACGGAGCCATTGTTGGAGCCGGTAGTGTGGTGACAAAGGATGTTCCTGCCATGACAATTGTGGCCGGCAATCCTGCACGGATCATCAAAAAGATATTCCCTAATTCCGTACCAACTAACAGCCATTTAAAGAAGCACTTTTTATAAGACCTTTCGGAAGTATAAAAATGTTACATGATAATGTCGGAACGGAATATCGTAAATTTGCTCTGCACCCGCCCAGGAGATAGCTGTGACACAACTTTTGAAGGGCTACACCCTTTCTTGCGGATGGTGTAGCCATTACCTTCAAAGGGTGTAGCTATCCGAGGAAAAGGGTGTAGCCCTGCTGGGAGGATGGTTTACTAATAGTAGGGGCTTGTGAATGTCTTTTGACAAGTAATTCCACGTGCTGTCTACAGATCAGACCACGCCTGTTTTCTGGAAGGCTTGTGTACGGTCAGAAGTTCATTCAGGAAACCACTTTTGGGTCTTATTTGCCATCCGTACCAGCGTAAGCATTACCGGAACCTCCACAAGTACACCCACAACGGTGGCCAATGCAGCACCGGATTGTAAGCCAAAAAGAGATATGGCCACGGCCACAGCCAGTTCAAAGAAATTACTTGCACCGATCATTCCGGCCGGAGCAGCCACATTGTGGGGTAATTTCCACCATTTCGCCCATCTATAAGCGACGAAGAAAATCAGGATTGTTTGCAGGACAAGCGGGACGGCTATCAAGAGAATATGTAAGGGGGTATTTAATATTGTTTCCCCTTGAAAAGAAAACAGGATAATAAGCGTCAAAAGTAATCCTCCAACCGTATAATTATCAAATTTACGGATAAATACATGGTTGAAGTATTCTATTCCTTTTCGTCTGATAACCCATGTCCGGGTTATCACTCCTGCTGAAAGCGGAATGACAACGAACAACAATACGGATAGAAACAGTGTATCCCACGGAATTGTGACACCGCCGACACCCAATAATAAGGCAACAATAGGAGCAAAAGCAACTAATATTATCAAGTCGTTTACAGCTACCTGCACCAGCGTGTAGGCGGCGTCACCTTTTGTTAAATGACTCCATACAAAGACCATCGCCGTACAAGGAGCTGCCCCAAGCAAGACCGTACCTGCCAGATATTCTTTAGCTAAATCTTCGGGTATAAAAACCTTGAAGATGGCATAAAAGAATAGATAGGCTATTCCAAACATTGTAAAAGGCTTTATAAGCCAGTTCGTAACGCAAGTAACGATTATCCCTTTAGGGCGTTTACCCACATTCTTAACGCTCTGAAAATCTACTTTCAGCATCATGGGATAGATCATCAACCATATTAGAATTGCCACAGGTATAGAAACATTGGCGTATTCAAATTTGCTCAAGGTTTGCGGTATCGCCGGAAGCCATTGGCCTACGGCAATTCCGGCAATAATACACAAGGTAACCCATAGGGTAAGATATCGTTCAAAAAATCCAATTCCTTGCTTCTTTTCCATTATACGTTTCTCCATTCTATTAGGGCTGCATTGCCCTGTGATAATTGCTCTACTTTCTTAATCCAAGCTAATTCGTTTTGCGCTTTCGCTTTCAGGAACAAATTTTGAGTATCTGTTAATGAGAGGCAAGCATTTACCACCCACCATTTATTGTTTATCCCGGCACGTTGTAAATCCATCTGAAGACGTTCCGCTTCGAAGACAGGGGTTGCTTCGGGTAAAGTAACAATCACTACTTCCGTCTCCTTTGAATTACGCAGGCGAGGTAACAGATTGGCTACTGCCCCCGTGACTTCTCCTTGGGTACGTTCAACCTCTTTATGATAACTTTGAGTGGCGTCCAAAAGCAATAAAGTATGCCCTGTTGGTGCGGTATCAATCACAACAATTTCAGTTTCAGCCTTATCCACAATCTCGGCAAAAGCCTTGAATACTGCAATCTCTTGTGTGCAGGGAGAACGTAAATCTTCCTCTATGTACTCCATGTCTTCGGCGGTGACTGCTTCGGCTGCTTTGCTGCGGACTTCGTTCTTGTACTTCTCTAAAACCTCAGCTTCATCAATCCGGCTTACCGTGATACCGGCTCTTACGGCAAGTTCATAATTCAGATGGTTTGCCGGATCGGTAGTTGTCAAATGCACTTTGGCACCAAGCCGGGTTAATTTTAAAGCAATTTCAGTAGCTAATGTAGTTTTGCCTACGCCACCTTTCCCCATTGTAAAAATAACCCTTTTTCCGGATGTATAAAGATCATCCACCATTTCGTCCACATCTTTTGGGGCTGCCACAGGCTTATAATTTACCTCATTGAAAAGACTGTCGCTATACAGCATTCGACGGATATCCGCTATGCTGGATAAATTGTATGACCGCAAAGGAACATGATACAACGGATAACCGGATAGTTCCGCGGGCATACTTTGCAGGGCTTTCTGTTGTCTTTCATGCAGCTGACTGGAAACACTGTCGTCTTTATCCAACTGTTTCAAAACACCGTTTATTATTAGTATCTGATTTTTAATTCCTAATAATTGCAGTTCATGAGAAGAACGGGCGGCTTCTTTCAATGGCGCGATTTCGGGACGACTCACCAACATTAGCCGGGTTGTGCCCGTATCGGAAAGTGTTTCAACAGCCTTTTTATAAATTTCTTTTCGTTCTTCCAATCCTGACAACTGACCTAAACAAGATGCGCCATGGGTACTTTTACTAATGAATGTGCTCCATGCTGATGGTAGTTGCAACATCCGTAAAGTATGCCCTGTGGGAGCAGTATCAAAGATTATATGGTCGAACTCTAATTGCTTTTGAGCATCGGTAATGAAATCCGAGAACTCATTGAAAGCGGCAATCTCAACCGTGCATGATCCTGACAGTTGTTCTTCCATGTTTTGGATAACACTTTCAGGCAACTTTCCCCTGAAAGGTGCGATCACCCTTTCCCGATATTCTGCTGCTGCCTGTTCTGGATCAAGATTGACAACTGTCAAGCCCGGTATTTCTGTAATCTCAGAACTGTGTCCGTTAAGCGATTGGTTGAAGACATCCTGTAAGTTGGAAGCAGGGTCGGTACTGATAAGAAGTATTTTCTTACCCTTGTCTGCTAATCCCACAGCCGTAGCGCAAGCGATCGATGTTTTTCCAACCCCTCCTTTTCCTGTGAAAAAGAGATATTTTGTAAAGTCTATATCAGATAAATTAAATGCTTTCATTGTGATGTTATATTTTTTTTTAAAAAATATTATTTTGTAGACATGAAGTCTAAATTTGTGCCTGTCCATTCACTCATCTGCCGGGTGGTGGGGTAGGTTTTAGATACAGCCACTTCACCATCCACCAGGGTGATGGGTAATGCTTCCGCACCATGTTTTTGAAGATAATTGTTTACGGTCTGATTGCTTACATATATCTGAGGCTCGTCCCTCAGATTATGGCGGATAACCGTTATTCCTTGTCTTTTTAATGTTTCTATAACGACAGCAATCCGCATTAATTCAGGATTGATGTTTGTTCCACACAAACCCATAGGACAACACATTGCCGGGTCGAAAATTTCTATCTTTTTCATCTTTACTGTTGATTTGATTGTTAAAACTTACTTTATAGATAATACATGACTGCATAATAAATCCCCACCGCAATAAAGAGGATGGCGACCACTTTACGAAACCATTTTTCGAATACTTGTATTCTGTTATAGAGCTTGCCTAATCCGGCAACACTATATGCCAATACCCAGGCTACGAGGATAACAGGTAATCCGGTTGCAATCGCATAAACCACCGGTAAAAGATAGCCGCCTGTTTCTGCTGCTGACATTGGCATAAGCATGCCGAAGTAGAATATTCCGCTTGTAGGGCAGAAAGCAAGGGAAAATAAGATTCCTAAGAATAGTGCACTCCAGCTTCCTTTTGTTTTTCTCTTCAGCTTATTCCCGCTGAAGTTTATTTTAGGTAAATTGAGCTTGATGATGTCGAGCATATAAACGCCAATCACTATTAATAGCGGGGCAATTAGCATTTCTCCATACTTGCTTACAACCTTTTGTACGGAAAACATACTTGTGCTCCATGAAAATAAAGCACTTCCACGCGGTCATTCTGCATAGTTTCGCTGTTTGCTGTTTCTGTTTTCTCTTTGGCTCCATTTCCGCAGGAAATTAAAATAATTCCTGCAATAAATACATGGAATAACTTTTTCATGGCATGTAATTATTGGGTTAGTAATTCTGTTACCTCTTTCAATGACAGCTGTTTACCTGCCGAAACGACTTTCCCGTCTATAACCAAGGCCGGAAAACTTAATATATTATATTCGATGATTTTCAATAAATCTTCCTCTTTTACCAAAGTGGCATCACTTCCTAATTCTGCAATAGCTTGTTGGGTGGTTTCGTACAAAGTTTTGCAACTGAGGCAACCTGTACCTAATACTTTAATTTCCATTATCAGATAGCTTTAAAATGAATAATATATATAATCGTAGTTCGTAGAACAACGAACATTGCTTATAAAAAAAGGTGCTGTTTATTCACAGCACGAAGTACATTTACATTCACCGAAGAATCCGGTAAACAACTTGCGGGCAAGTTCCCAGTTTTCACGGTTAATGCAATACTTGACTTTCGGTGTTTCTATTTCACCTTGAATCAGTCCGGCATCTTTCAGCTCTTTTAGGTGTTGGGAAACAGTCGCTTTGGCTATTGGCAGTTCTTCGTGAATGTCTCCGAAGTAGCAACTTTCCTGCTTGACTAAAAAATTAAGGATAGCCATTCTTGCAGGGTGTCCCAGTGCTTTTGCAAAGCGAGCTATCTGTTCCTGCTCTGTTGTGTACTGTTTGGTTTTCACTTTATATCTCTTTTATTTGTTGTTCGCAAAACAACGAACAATGTTTGAAATAGCAAAATAAATACGGTTATTTTTTAGATTAATTAAATGAATATTTGTCTTGCCGCATGTCGGTGCTATTTACATATACATGTTGACTATACTAACATGTATATGTAAGTATCTTTATCTTTTAAAAAAGTATCATTTTTGCTTTGAAGATATTGTGATTTAAGTGCTATCTGCATGGGATTCTATTAAATTTTACTTATTTTTGCATAGAACTTCTTGCAGAAGTAACCTTTAACCAATCGAAACTCAGATGAAGAAAATAGTCACATCCTTATATTTGTTATGTTGTGTATGTATGTGTCAGCTCCATGCCGCCAACAATGCTGTAGACTCTCTCTTATCCCAACTGGACCATGTAATTCAAAACCGCCCTGTATACATCAAGCAAAAAGAAAAGAAGCTGAACGACCTGAGACAAGCCTTGAGACAACGCATTTCTGATGAAAACCGCTTTACCCTGTTGGGGGAATATCTGGATGAATACCGTTCCTACAACACTGATTCTTCTCTTTACATTTCCCGTGAGAGATACCAGGTAGCCCTGCGACTGAAAAACAAGGAACATCAAGACAACGCCCTCATGAACACTGCCGAGATTATGGGCACGGCAGGCATGTATAAAGAAGCAATCGACCTGATGCACAACGTACAAATCAATCATCTATCGGATGACCTGCACCCGTATTATTACCATATTTACCGTACAGTTTATGGGCTCATGGCCGATTACGCCGTTACGGAACAGGAGAAAAAACTCTATGCCGAGATCACGGATAGATACCGTGATTCCCTGTTACTGGTCAACAAAAACAATCTTCTGGTGTACACGCTGATTCAGTCCGACCAGCACAATGTGCGGGGCGAGTTCGATAAAGCCATCCAGTTATTGATCGACTATCTGGCAGGACAGATAGACAATGTGCACGATGTGGCAATCTGTGCCTACACTTTATCAGAGTCATACCGCCTGAAAGAAGACACTGAAAAAGAGAAGGAGTATTTGATTCTTTCCTCCATTGCAGATATGAAGTCTGCAGTGCGCGAATATATTTCTTTGAGGAAACTGGCTGTGTTGCTCTATCAGGAAGGAGACATAGACCGTGCCTATTCGTATTTGAAACTGTGTATGGACGATGCCGTGTTCTGCAACGCCCGGTTGCGTATTTTGGAAATCCTGCAAATCTTCCCCCTCATCAACGACACTTATCAGCAAAAGGCTGAAAAGCAACAGGAACAAATGAAATGGGCGTTAATCTCTATCAGCTTGCTGTCCATCTTCCTGCTGATCGCCATCTTCTATGTGTATAAGCAGATGAAACGCGTAGCAGCTGCACGCCATGAAGTGATAGATGCCAACAAGCGTCTGAAAGAATTGAATGAAGAACTCCACCGCTACAATCTGCAACTGAAAGAAGCCAACCACATCATTGCCGAAAACTCCTACCTGAAAGAGGAATACATCGGCCGCTATATGGACCAGTGTTCCGTATATTTGGAAAAGATGGACAACTATCGCCGTTCGCTGGGCAAGATAGCCGCTACGGGCAAGGTAGATGAGCTATACAAAAACATCAAATCTTCTAAGTTCATAGAAGAGGAGTTGAAAGAGTTTTATGCCAATTTTGATAATACCTTCTTGCAACTGTTTCCCACTTTTGTAGAAGACTTCAACACCCTGCTTGCCGAAGGGGAGCAAATTTACCCCAAGGCCAACGAACGAATGAGTACCGAACTGCGTATCTTCGCCCTTATCCGTTTGGGAATTACCGACAGTGTGAAGATTGCCCAATTCCTGCGCTATTCTGTGACTACCATTTATAATTACCGTACCAAAGTTCGTAATAAAGCTGCGGGCGACCGTGACCAACTGGAACAGGAAGTAATGAAAATAGGTAAGTCGAGAGACTAAAACCACACTTTTAAGGCATATAAGTGTCTTTTTTACGCTTATATTTTTACTACTTTTTTAGCACAATGTATTTTCTTGATGATATTGATTATCAGTATTTTATGCCTTAATGAACGCCTTAAACTACTACTTTTTCACTCTTTTCCCCCTTATTGCTTCCTCTTATCAGATACATTTGCATTGTTCCTTCACAGAGGGGACAAGTGCATGTGAATCTATATTTTATTACTAACTTTAAACTCTTATATTATGCAAAAGTACAAAATGCCGATCAGGCTTCGAATCATGGTTTGTCTGATAGGAATGTTACTTCCGATGTGCATGTTCGCACAGCAAATCACAGTACAAGGTGTAGTGAAAGACCAGACCGGAGAAACCGTTATCGGGGCCAGTGTGGTGCAGGAGAACACAACGAACGGTACGATAACGGGTATTGATGGCGATTTCTCGCTGGATGTGCCTTCGGATGCCGTTATAGTAGTTTCATTCGTAGGCTATAAGTCTTTGGAAGTTCCCGTGAAAGGACAGAAGCAGATTATGGTAACACTCTCGGAAGACAGTGAGATGCTGGACGAAGTGGTGGTTATCGGTTATGGAACCATGAAGAAAAGTGACCTCACCGGTGCTGTTTCCTCCTTGGGAAGCAAGGACATCAAAGATGCTCCCGTTTCTAATTTGGGACAAGCCATTCAGGGCCGCATCTCCGGTGTGCAAGTAGTGGATGCCGGAAAGCCCGGTGACAATGTATCTATCAAGATTCGTGGTCTGGGTTCCATTAACAACTGCGATCCGCTGGTGGTGATTGACGGTGTGCCTACCGACCTGGGTCTGTCTTCACTGAACATGGCGGATGTGGAACGCCTGGACGTATTGAAAGACGCATCAGCTACAGCCATTTACGGTTCGCGTGGAGCCAATGGGGTAGTGATGATTACCACTAAGCGCGGAACGGAAGGGAAAGGCAAATTGTCGGTATCGGCTAATTGTGCTTTCCAGAATGCCACGAACGTTCCTTCTTTGCTGAACGCAAGCCAGTATGCCGATTTGAGTAATGATATGATGGTGAACAGCGGTCGCAACCCGAACCCGAATTGGGCAAATCCTTCGGAACTGGGTGCTGGGACCGACTGGATGGACGAACTGCTGCGCACGGGTGTGATGCAGAACTATACGGTAAGTTATTCCGGAGGAAACGAGAAGTCTCATTATTATGTATCCAGTGGTTTTCTCGATCAGTCGGGTACGGTGCGTAGTGTAAACTATCGTCGTTTTACGTTTCAGTCCAACAGCGACGCACAGGTGCTGAAGTGGTTGAAGTTCTCCAATAATATAACTTTCAGTACTGATACGAAGGATTCGGGCAGTTATAATATCGGTGATGCGCTGAAGGCTCTTCCCGTTCTTCCGGTGAAGAATGAAGACGGTTCATGGAGTGGTCCGGAAGGTAATTCAGAATGGTACGGTAGCATCCGCAACCCGATAGGACCTACGCAACTGAACAAGAGCCAGACGAAAGGTTATAACTTCCTTGCCAACTTGACGGCGGAACTGACTTTTACCAAATGGCTGAAATTCAAGAGCACTTTCGGCTACGATGCCAAATTCTGGTTCATCGATAACTTCACGCCGAAATATAACTGGAAACCTATTCCGACGGAAGAAACTTCACGCTACAAGAGCGATAATAAATCATTCACTTATCTGTGGGATAACTATTTCCTGTTTGACCATACCTTTGCAGAAAAGCATCGTGTGGGAGTAATGGCGGGTTCGTCTGCACAGTGGAATGAGAATGATTACCTGAATGCGCAAAAGAATGTCTTCATGTTCGACAATGTACATGAAATGGATAACGGTCAGGAGATGTATGCCATTGGCGGCAGTTCCAATGAATGGGCGTTGCTCTCTTACATGGCACGTATCAACTACTCTTACGAAGACCGCTATATGCTGACGGCAACTGTCCGCCGTGATGGTTCCAGCCGTTTCGGTAAAAAGAACCGCTGGGGTACTTTCCCTTCTGTATCTGCCGCATGGCGCATTTCGCAGGAAAGCTGGTTCCCGAAGAACGACGTTGTGAACGACCTGAAAATACGTGCAGGATATGGAGTGACGGGTAGCCAGGCAAGTGTCGGTAATTATAGTTACCTGGCATCTTACAACACCAGTGTATATCCATTCGGAACAACGAGCGGCAATCAGACCGCATTGGTTTCCTCTACGCTTGCCAATCCTTACATTCATTGGGAAGAGGTGGCACAGACGAATATCGGTTTCGATACGTCCCTGTTTAATTCACGGATTGTATTCTCACTGGATGCTTATCTGAAAGAGACAAGGGATATGCTGGTAAAGGCATCCATCCCCATCACATCGGGATTTGAAGATACCACCACCACTTATACGAATGCCGGTAAAGTGCGCAATCAAGGTTTGGAAATGAGTCTGCACACTATCAACCTGACTGGAGAACTGGGCTGGGAAACGAACGTGACCGCCACGTACAATAAGAATAAGATTAAGGACCTGAACAGCGCGGTTCCTTACTATATCAACCAGATCAATAACTCGTATGTGACGATGCTGGCAAAAGACTATCCGATTAATGCCTTCTACGGCTACGTGACGGACGGCTTGTTCCAAAATCAGGCGGAAGTGGATGCGCATGCCGTGCAGCCGGGAGCTGAACCGGGCGATATCCGTTTCAGGGATTTGAACAACGACGGTGTCATCAACGACAGTGACCGCACGGTGATTGGCAATCCTAATCCCTGTTGGTTCTTCTCAATGAACAACAACTTGTCTTACAAAGGATTCGAGCTTTCCGTATTCTTTCAGGGAGTGGCCGGCAATAAGATTTATAACGCCAACAATATCGACAACGTCGGAATGGCTGCCGCATACAACCAGACGACTGATGTGCTGAACCGTTGGCGCGGAGAGGGGACAAGCTACTCCATGCCGCGTGCCGTGTTCGGTGATCCTAATCAGAACTGCCGTGTATCCGACCGCTTTGTAGAAGACGGATCTTACTTGCGTGTGAAGAACATCACACTCTCTTATACCTTCCCGAAACAATGGTTGCAGAAGTTACAGATAGAGAATGCACGCTTTTCCCTTTCCTGTGAGAATGTGGCTACCATTACCGGATATTCCGGTTTCGATCCGGAGGTGGGTATCAACGGTATTGATTTGTCCCGTTATCCCATTTCCCGTACATTCAGTGTAGGATTAAACTTTAACTTTTAAATAGATTCGGATATGAAAAAGATAACAAACTTACTATACGTGCTGGCTGTATTGATGCTGGTATCATGTAACGACTTCCTGGATAAGTCGCCCAAATATGCCGTTGATCCTGAAACAACCGTGACCGATGATGTGGCTGTGGCACTGACAAACGCTTGCTACAAGGCGCTTCAGTCTTCCAATCTCTACAATCAGCGTATGTGGTCGCTGGATATCGTTGCGGGTAACAGTCTGGTAGGTGCAGGTGGTGGTACGGATGGTCTGGAAACCATACAGGCATCCAACTTTATCACGCAGAGCGATAATGGGATGGCTCTGTATATGTGGCGTTCTCCGTGGGTAGGCATCGGGCAGTGCAACATTGTACTGACCAGTCTTCCGCAGGCCGAAGCCGTATCGGAAAGCATAAAGAACCGTTGTATGGGTGAAGCATATTTCCTTCGTGCCCATTACTATTATATCTTAGCCCGTTTGTATGGCGGTGTTCCTTTGCGTCTGGAACCTTATAATCCGGGTGGATCTACTGCAATAGCACGCACTACGTTGGATCAGACTTATGAGCAGATCATTTCGGACTGTAAGAATGCAGTCGATTTGCTTCCGGCGAAAGCGGAATATAATGAAGAAGAAAAAGGACGTGCCTGTAAGGATGCTGCCCTTGCCATGCTGGCGGATATCTACCTGACACTGGCTCCCAACCATACGAGCTATTATGAAGATGTGGTGGAACTGTGCAATGAGATTACGAACCTGGGGTACGACCTTTCCATTTGCAAGTATGAAAATAACTTCGATGCTACCATCAATAACGGTCCTGAATCTCTGTTTGAGGTTCAGTATTCCGGAAGTACGGAATATGATTTCTGGGGAACGGACGGTCAGTCTTCCTGGCTTTCCACTTTCATGGGACCCCGTAACTCGGACTTTGTTGCAGGCAGCTACGGCTGGAATCAGCCTACGGAGGAATTTGTGAGCCAGTATGAAGAAGGTGATAAACGGAAGGATCTTACGATTCTTTATGCAGGTTGTCCGGACTTCGACGGGAAGACTTACAAGAGTTCTTATTCCAATACCGGATATAATGTCCGCAAATTTCTGGTTTCCAAGACTATTTCACCGGAATACAATACGAATCCCAATAACTTTGTTGTGTACCGCTACGCGGATGTCTTGCTAAAGAAAGCGGAAGCGCTGAATGAAATGGGACAACCCGGGCAGGCTGCCGCTTCCTTGAATATCGTTCGCAAACGTGCCGGATTGCCTGAAGTTTCGGGCCTGTCGCAGGAGGCGATGCGTGAGAAGATTATTCACGAGCGTCGCATGGAACTGGCTTTCGAAGGACATCGCTGGTTCGATATGATCCGCATCAATAATGGAGAGTATGCCATTCGCTTCCTGCAATCCATTGGGAAGAACAGTGTGAACAAGAATCGCCTGTTGTTCCCCATTCCGCAGACGGAAATGGATGCGAATATACTGATGACACAGAATCCGGGTTATTAATCACTTAAATCAGAAGAAGAATATGAAAAGATATATCTCACATCTAGTATTTGCATTGCTGGGTTGCATGGTATTGTCTGCATGCGTGGACAATGACTATATGGAACTGGACAAGGGGCACAATGAGCTGGCGCTTTCCACCAGCAACACGGAAGTCGTTTTGAACGAACAGGCGCATGGCGATGATGCCCTGGAACTTTCTTGGACAACGGGCACGAATTATGGTACGGGAAATAAGATTTCCTATACACTGGAACTAGCCAAGGCGGGCAGTAATTTTACCGCTCCTTATGTGGCTTTGGAGGATGTCGTGCAGGAATATACCTGGAAGAAGAGCGTGGAGGAATTGAATAACATCCTTCGTGAATATTTCGGTGCGGAAGCTACTGAAAACATCTCTCTGGAAGCACGCTTAACAGCCAAAGTAACGGATCGGGAAGAGACGCAGGTAGCCACCACCTCTTTTAGTGTCACTGCCTACAAACCGTTGACTTCCACTCTTTACCTGATAGGGGATGCCACTCCCGGCGGTTGGAGTGCGGATGATGCAACGGAAATGACCCGGAAAGACAATGGTATCTTTACATGGACGGGAAAAATGACTGCGGGTTCCTTCAAGTTTATCACTACGCTGGGTTCTTTCTTGCCGTCATACAACAAAGGAACTGACGGAAAGCTGGTGCTTCGTACCAGTGCTGATCAGCCGGACGAACCGTTTACGATTGAAGAAGAGTTCAACTATGTTGTTGAAGCGAATCTGTTTACTGGTGTTGTTACCCTGACTCAGACCGAGAACCTCAGACCGGCTTACGATCAACTTTATTTCGTAGGAGGTATGAACGACTGGGGATTTGTGCCGATGAAAAAGGATGTGCTCGATCCGTTCCTGTTCCGCTATGCCCGTTTGTTCGATGCTGGTCAGGGTGGGGAATTTAAGTTCGGAACTTCGGAAGGAAGCTGGGAGAATATGTATAAGGCAAAGAATGCCGATGCCGCTTACACCGATACGGAAATGGTATTTGTGAAAGGGTTCGATCCTGACAATAAATGGGTGCTGAAAGATGTCGAATGTGGTAAGGCTTATAAGATATGTGTCGATATCCGTGCAGGGAAAGAGCGTATGATGATGAGCGAATTTGTTCCTTATGAGATGATTTATATGGTAGGGGATGCTACGCCTGCGGGATGGAGCATTGGAGATGCCACACCGATGCAGGCCACAGATAGTCCGTATGTATTTACCTGGCAAGGTATACTGAATGTGGGTGAGTTGAAGCTGACCTGTGATAAGAAAGAGGACTGGAACGGTGCCTGGTTTATGCCGACCGTAGCCGACCGGCAGCCTTCGGGCGAGACGGAACCAATGCTGTTCCTGGATAAGGCCAGTGATGCTTTCAAAGCTCAATATCCGGATGTAATGATTGGAGGCATCGACCAGAAATGGAAGATCACGACGGCAGGTTCTTATAAGATTACCCTGAATCAACTGGAAGAGACGATTTCGATAGTGAAACAGTGAAACGATGAAATATATAGTTTATGCAATGGCTGCCACGTTCTTTTTGGCTTCGTGCAGCAAAGACAATGATGAAACCGGCGGTGGTAACGGTGGTGGAGGAGAAACAGGAGGAGTGACTGATGTCACTCCCGTTACCTCCGATTTGACTGTGAACCTGACTACTGACAAGGCTTGCTACCGACCGGGTGAAACCGTTTCCTTCACAGCCGATGTCCTGCCTGCGGGAGCAAAGGTACGTTACCGCACTTTGAACCAGGTAATCTCCGAACAGGCAGCTGCAGGCAGTTCTTGGACGTGGACTGCCCCTGCAACGGATTTCACCGGATATCTGGCGGACGTTTATCGCACTAAAGAAGACGGTACGGAAGTTATTCTCGGTACTATTGCCGTCGATGTATCCAGCGACTGGACACGCTTCCCGCGTTATGGCTTTGTCGCCACTTTCGACGCTTCTAAAACGGAAAGTAAAATTCAGGAGGAAATGGCTTTTCTGAACCGTTGCCATATCAATGGTGTGCAGTTTCAGGATTGGCACAACAAGCACCACTGGCCGTTGGGCGGTACGCGCGAACATCTCGATGCGGTATATAAGGATATTGCCAACCGGGATATCTATACACAGTCGGTAAAGGATTATATCCGCGTCCAGCACTCGTATGGAATGAAGGCGATGTTCTATAATCTTTGCTTCGGTGCGCTCGATGATGCAGCGGGTGACGGTGTGAAAGAAGAATGGTACATCTTTAAAGGCACAGGACATACGGATAAGGATGCCCATACGTTGCCCGACAGTTGGAAAAGCAATATCTATTTGCTCGATCCGGGTAATGCCGAGTGGCAGGCATATATTGCCCAGCGCAACGATGATGTCTATGCCAATCTTGACTTTGATGGCTATCAGATAGACCAGTTGGGCAACCGTGGCGACCGCTATGATTACAAGGGGAATAAGGTGAATCTGCCTAAGACTTATGTTTCGTTTATTGAAGCCATGAAGGGGAAACATCCTGATAAACGACTGGTGATGAATGCAGTAAGTAGCTACGGGGCATCCCAGATTGCAGGTACGGGCAAAGTCGACTTCCTGTATAATGAAGTTTGGGGGGATGAAGCTGATTTCACGGACTTATATACGATCCTGAAAGCGAACCATCAGTACGGAAATCAGGCACTGAAGACGGTGTTTGCGGCTTATATGAATTATGAGAAGAGTTCCGGTGAATTCAATATGCCGGGAATCTTGCTGACGGATGCGGTGATGTTTGCTCTGGGCGGTTCGCACCTAGAATTGGGAGGCGACCACATGTTGTGCAGCGAATACTTCCCGAATATCCGTTTGCAGATGAGTGATGCCTTGAAGACGGCTGTTGTGCGCTATTATGACTTTATGACTGCTTATCAGAATCTTCTTCGCGATGGCGGGGAGGAAGACGAGGTAACTTTGGTATGTACGGATGCGAGCAAGAATCTGAATCTGAACACTTGGCCACCACAGAAATCAGCCATTACTTCTTTCGCCAGAAGGGTGAACGGTAAACAGGTGGTTCATCTGCTGAACTTCCTTAGTGCAAACAGTTTAAGTTGGAGAGACCTGAACGGGACAATGCCCGAACCACGGTTGGTGACTAAAGTGCCCTTGAAGTTGAATGTTGCGGGGAAAGTGAGCAAAGTGTGGGTGGCTACTCCAGACGCACATGCCGGAGCTTCGCAGGAATTAGCTTTTGAACAGAAAGACGGAACGATAACCTTTACGCTTCCTTCACTGAAATACTGGAGCATGATTATAATAGAATAAACGGTTATTGGGGTTGATTCAAAATAAATTGGAAAGAAAAGAGTGGTAAGGGGGTAAAGTGATAGGGCGATAAAGTAGCTGCGTTATATATCGCAGAGATTTGTTAGAATTTATTAACGGCAATGTGGCTTTTGTAACTTTCTGATTATCAATACCACTAAACCACGCCCTATTCAGTATACGACTGAACCCTATTAAGTATACGACTGAATGGCATTCAG